>Ga0256407_10002002_pt1 | contig 40407 bp, 49 predicted proteins | sample RumenRJG_04DNA_FD_193489 | JGI IMG/M metagenome (GOLD analysis project Ga0256407, IMG submission 193489) | Bovine rumen microbial communities from Lethbridge, Alberta, Canada - RJG_04 | ecosystem: Host-associated > Mammals > Digestive system > Stomach > Rumen | place: Canada: Alberta... | reverse complement strand
GGTGCAATCGAAATGTTAAAAAAACTCTCCGGCAAAAAACATACTGTTTGTACGGGCGTTTGTATAAAAAACCATTCAAAAGAAGTAACCTTTTCTGCTTATTCCGATGTATGGTTCAGAGAATTGAGCGATGAGGAAATCACTTTTTACGTTGATAATTTCAAACCGTTTGACAAAGCCGGCTCGTATGCCGTTCAGGAATGGATAGGTGCGGCTGCAATAGCAAGAATAGAGGGTTCGTATTATAATGTAGTAGGTCTTCCCTCTCAAAAACTTTATATGGAATTAGAAAAATTTATTGACGGATTAAAATGAGAATACTCATAAAAAACGGTAAAATAGTAAACGAAGGCAAAATTTTTAAGGGTTCGGTTTTGATTGAAGACGAAAAAATTTTAGGCGTTTACACTCGGGAACAAACACCTCAAGAGGCTCTTAAAGCTGATATAATTTATGACGCTTTCGGAAAAATCGTTTTTCCCGGATTCATTGACACTCATGTCCATTTCCGCGAACCTGGTCTGACTCACAAAGCCGATATTTTTTCGGAATCACGCGCAGCAGCAGCCGGTGGTATTACAACTTATTTTGAAATGCCTAACACCAAACCGCCGACAACAACGGAAAAACTCGTTGAAGAAAAATTGGAATCCGCAAAGAAAAATTCCCTCGTTAATTATTCCTTTTTTATAGGGGCCACAAACGACAATATTGACGAAATCATCAATGCTGATTTTTCAAAAATTTGCGGCATAAAGGTTTTTATGGGCTCAAGCACCGGCAATATGCTCGTTGATAATCAAGAAAGCCTAAAAAAACTTTTTCAAAATTCGCCGTCAATCATAGTGGCGCATTGCGAAAGCGAAAAAATAATTCAAGAAGGATTAGAAAAATTTCATAAACTCTATCCCGAAAACGCTCCGGCAAAAATTCATGAATTTGTCCGCAGCGCAAAAGCTTGTTATCAATCAACTGAATTAGCCGTAAGACTCGCAAAAGAATACGGTACAAGACTTCACGTTGCCCACATCAGCACAAAAAAAGAACTTTCATTGTTTTCGGACAACGAATTAAAAGACAAAAAAATAACCGCCGAGGTCTGCATTCCGCATCTTTGGTTCTCCTCTGACGATTATCAAGGACGGGGAATAAGAATAAAATGCAATCCATCAATAAAATCGCGCGGAGACCGTAACGCCTTACGTAAAGCATTGGTTAACAATTTCATAGATACGGTTGCAACAGACCATGCCCCGCATACTTTTCAGGAGAAAAACAAAGAATATTTTCTTGCACCCTCAGGTATGCCTTCGATAGAGTTTTCGTCAGCAGTTATGTACAATTTGGCACAAAGAAAAGTTTTTCCTCTAACTTTAATAGCGGAAAAAATGTGTCATAACCCTGCAAAAATTTTCAAAATAAAAGACAGAGGCTTTTTGCGGGAAGGTTATTACGCAGACATCGCTATTATCGATCCCGAAAAAGATTTTGTAATCAAAGACAATGAAGTTTTAAGCAAATGCAAATGGTCGCCTTTTGATGGTTACAATTTCAAAGGGAAAGTATGCGCTACGATGGTAAACGGCAAATTTGTTTACAAAGATTTTGCGTTAATCGAAACACAAGCAGCAAAACAAGTTGATTTTTTTTAATTAATAATGCAATTTTTTAAGAAAAAAGTCAATTTTTATTTTGCACATAAATAAATCCTTACTACTTTTACAACGGAGAGCGGCTACATATTCCCTCTCTCCGACATATTTTATTTTGGGAATTGGCATTGTGCTGTAATCTTATCGAAAATGTGGAAGTTTTCAAAGCAAATGATTATAAGTACAACTGCCACGCCTATCATACAGGCGTGGGTCGTTGTGTTATATTATTTGCTTGGGTACTTCCACAACCTTCGATAAAAATATACAAAAACGACTACGCTTTTTTTATGCGAAAATGCAATCCAATTTTTCATATTTCGATTTTTTTATTTAATAACTATTAATCGGTCATAAAAAAATTATGAAAATTTTAAAACTATCAGATTTTAACACCTGTGCATCATGTCCTGACAAGGAAAGAAAAAATGCGTATGCTATATTAAAAGAAGGGGTTTTAATTTTTAGATACGACAACAATAAGCCCGAAGACGCGTTTAAAATGAATAACGATTCTAAGTTTCCGATGTGGATCTCAAAAAATTCTGAAATTAAAACAATAATTTTTGAAAATTCATTCAAAGATTATACTCCTAAAACTTGTTACGCATGGTTTTATGATTGTATAAATCTCACTGAAATACAGAACATTAACAATCTTAACACATCTCAAGTCATAGATATGGGTTCTATGTTTTGCGGTATTAGGGGCATAACCAAACCTCGCCCCTCCTAACCCGCTAAAAACCAAATCAATCCCGAAACAACAAAGTTGGATTTGGTTGGATTTTGGTTGGATAAAACCCCGTTAAAACGGTTTAAAACGCCATTTTAACGGGGTTTTTGTTTGATGTTGCTTGGATTATGGCCATCGAAAAGGCGAAAAATACGCCGTTAATCCTCAAAAACATATTAAAACGCTGATTTTCCGTGTATTATCGTAGTTTGTGCCTTACAACGTGCCGACATTTCGTTGTTAATGGATTTGTTAATGAAAAGTCGGCTGATTTGTTAATGAAAAATCCATTAACAAATAACCGACATTTCGTTTTGTAAAATGTTAATAAAACCGCCATCACCCCCGATTTTGACCCCGAAAAAAATGCCGTTTTTTGCGGTTTATAGCCTAAAAAATCACTTTTTCACGCCGTTAACACCGTTTTAACGCATTTTTTTGCGGATAATGTTAACTTCAAAAAATATACTTTCCTCTGATTTTCAGCGCATTAATAAATAAGCCCTAAAACAGTGCCGACATTTGGTTTGCACCATACGCCGCCACCTTACGGCTGATCGCCGACGGGAGACGAGGGGCGGTATTTATTTAGTTCGATTAGTAGCCGCTCGTTTTCACGGTTAAGGTCGTCGATATGTTTTAATAATACAGATATAGTGCTGTTTGGCGACTCGTCAGGCGTTTGATCAGGCGGCACAGAAGAGGCATCAGACTTCAACATCGTTCCTTCGCCTGTTAATAGCCAATCGCCAGAAATCCCATATTTTATTACAATATTCTGTAATGGAATTACACCAACATTGCTTCTCTCCTTTGAAATTTCGGTCATCAGAGAGGTACTTATGCCTAAAATTGCCGCAATTTCCTTTTTATCTTGTGCTTTTTTGTTAGAAATAAGCCAAGATACTGTATCAGAAAACCGCATTGTAACATCGTTTAAAGCCATTTTTACAAAATTCTGAAAAAAAGTTTCAAAAAAATTTGTTAGATATTACAGTATTCTGTATTTTTGTACCGTTTTCAAAGTTGAAAACAGCGCATAAAAATAGTAATAATTATGGAAAAAACAAAAAGAGAAATAAGATTGCCGTTTGGAGCGTCGCAAAAGTTGGGCGAAGCGTTAAGCGTGAGCCAGCCGACGGTACGGAAGGCGTTGAAGTTTGAGGAAAATTCCTCCAACCCCGACGAGGTGTCTCTTGCACGAAAAATCCGCTACAACGCCGTCAAAAACTTCGGCGGAGTGGACACCGGCGCGGCGGATGTGAAGGTGGTGGAGAATGTGTGGGCGTGGGACTATCCCAACGGCGCACGGCTCGCCATCAACTTCAAGACCGGGTTCGTCACCATCACTTTCAAAGGCGAAGTAATCGACAGTGCCGAAAACATCCCCACGTCGAGCATCTATGATTGGCAACTCAAAGCGGAAAACTTAAAGTAATAGCAAAATGTCAGTTACCCCCGAAGTCATATTATCACGCTACGGCACACAGCGGACGATTTGGGTGAGCGAAGGTATTTTGCTCACCAAAACATCCGTAACAGACAATTATCTTGCGAAAGGACGATGTGCATACTTGAAATCCGTCCCCAAGAGTCTTAAATGCAGGGCATTGCTCCCCACGACAGGCAAGAATTGGCGGTTTACGCTGATAAACTCGCGGAGGTTCTATGACTTCGACACGATAACCGACTATTATAAAAAATTTCTGCCCACCGAGCGCGAATTACTCGACCTTTGCCGCCGTCCATTGGATGCCGACCAATGCGCCGAATACCTCAAAGAAAACATCGTTGCCGTCGCCGAAAAGGAAATGACCGCTAAGGAGATAGCCAGCATCACTGCCTACTATATGTCCGAGGCTGACGTTACCTTCAACCCCGACACCGCCCGCCGCCTCACGGAGTGCTACGCCGTGGCACAGTACGCCAAGAAGATGCGCGAGGGCGAAAACTTCAAGCGTTGGGGATTCGACCTCTTGAAGGACTTCGACAACGCGCTGATAGATTTTTACAAGGAGAGGCAGTACCCGAACTTCAAGCCGGGAAGCAGCGACGTATTGCGCCGCAAACTCGCCGCCATCGCCGAGCCGTCGAGCCTTATATCAGAAAAGTACGGCAACACAAACGCCGCCCTCGTCAAGAAGACCGAGGTGGTAGATACCGACACCGGCGAAGTGCTTGACCTCAGCCTCCACGAACTTGTGATGTACGGACTTTGGAACGGTCTCGGAGCGCAGCACGGATTCCTCAACAAGGAGTGCAAGATAGCACTCCACGCCCAGTATTGCGCCGAGATGGAACGCTACGGCTACAAGGACAGGGTGATGAGTTACCGCACATTCTGCGCCCACACCGCCAAATGGGAGACCAAGATGTTCCGCTCCTACGGCAGGGACGGCGCAACGGTCCACAACAACCTCTACCGTCCGTTCACACTCACGCAGGGCGTGTTGAACCCGATGAGCCTTTGGGTGGCTGACGGCACGGGTACAAAGATGGTGTTCCAATACCGTGGTCAGATGCGCACCCTGTACCGCGTCAACATCTTCGACGTGATGAGCCAGAAGATTGTGGGCTACTCGTTGCAGACAAAAATCGGCTACCATCAGGACAAGGAGGAGGCGTGGATGTTCATAGACGCATTGAAGATGGCGATGGAGACCTGCGGCGGACGTGTGGCTCAGGAACTCCTGACCGACAATGGCGGCGCGTTTGCCAAGGGCGACACGCAGGAGATTTGCCGCCTGTTGTTCCCCCGGTACCGCACCATCAATCCCGGCAACTCTCAGGAAAACCAAGCGGAGACTCTGCAAAGGCTTGTCTTCAACTTTTGCCGCCGCTATTCCAACTTCGTGGGCAACCGTATGGGCGGCAACGACGCCAACCGCACCACCAACTTCGACGGCCTTGACATCGCCAAACTTCCGACTTTTGAGGAGGCAGTCAACCAACAGATCGAGATGGTCAGGGCGTGGAACTCCGAGAAAGGCGCGGACGGAATGAGTCCCGACGAGAGGTTCTTTGGTGAATTGACAGTTGACAATGGACAATTGACAATTAGCGATGACACTGATTTTGGCTACAAGCCCAACGAGACCACCGTGCGCAGGGCATTGGGAATGAAGACGTCGGTCAACCTCTCTTATATGCGCGGCAAACTCAGCATTGAGCATCAGGGCAGCACCTATTATTATGAACTCGACCTTGCCGCCAATGCGGAAAAGATAAACAAGATGACCGGCTACAAGCCCGACGCCCGTGTGTTGGTATGCCACGACGGACAGGCCGCCGACCTCTACACCGAGGACGGACGGTTAATAATGAGTTGCAAGGCTGTTAACAAAGCGTTCAAGGCACTATGCGAGGCAGACGAACAAACAGGCAGGGGTATGGCGGAGCAATTGCAAATCCGCGCCGACTTCGACCAAAAGGTTGCCACCCAGATGGAGACTATTGACGAAATGCGCTTCCGTCTGCCATACGGCGAGGTGACGGACTATATGTTTGCCGTGGCGGGCAAAAGCAAGGTGAAGCCCGACATCCAAGACTACGACGAATACCTGTTGAATGAGGAATTAACCACGGAAAACACGAAAAACACTAAAAAGGAAAAGCCGAGCATCGAACAACAGGCCTTCGACGACTTTTAGGCAATTAGAAATTAGAAATTAGAAATTAGTAATTCATAAATCGTAATTAACTATGATACAGTTTACCGACGACGAAAAGAAGCGCATCACCGAGATGATAGCGCAGTTGCAGGAGCAGACAGGCGGCGTGAGCGACCGCAAGTTTGCCGTAAAACTCGGCATCTCCAATGCAACCCTCACCTACATCAAGAAGGACGACACCCGCTCGCGTGTAGGCGACTCCACTTGGCTGATTTTGGCACAGGCTGTCAATTTCACCCGCAACGCCGACGACGTGTGGCACTTTGCCGAGACCAAGGTGAGCAAATACCTGTTTACGCAGTTTGCGGCGGCACAGCAGTTTGGCGCGACGGCGATGATGGCGGACGAACCCGGCATCGGCAAGACATTTTGTATGCGCGAATACGCCCGCACCCACGCCGAGGTGATGTGCATAGATTGCTCCGTGAGCAATACCAAGGCATCGTTCATCCGCGCCATCGCAAAGGCTGTGGGCGTTACAGGCAAGGGACGCTTGCAGGAAGTTTTAGACAGTGCGATATACGCCGTAAAACTGATGGACAAGCCTCTCTTTATCTTCGACGAGGCGGGCGACCTCGAAAACGGCGCACTCCTCCAACTCAAAAAACTCTACAACGCCCTCGAAGGCCGCTGCGGTCTTTACCTCTTGGGCAGCGACGGTTTCAAAAGCAAGATACAGCGCGGCGTGGAGTACGACAAACTCGGCTACACGGAGATTTACAGCCGTTTCGACTGCAACTTCAAGAAGGCACTCTCCGCCAACCTCAAAGAGCAAGCCGACGAGATGAAACAGATGGCGGCATCTGTGATGAAAGCCAACGGTCTTTCAGAAGACGAACTCAAAACAGCCATTGCCAACTGTTTCGACCCAAGGCGCGGACGCTGCGACCTCCGCCGAACCGAGCGAGAAGTCCTCAAAGCAAGACGCAAACGAGTTAACAATTGACAATGGACAGTTGACAATTCATAATTCATAATTCATAATTAAAGAAATGCAAAGGATAAAATTTAGTACACTGGAAAACAAGGACTTTAAAGTGCTGCCATTTACAGGCGTGTGGTACGATTCGTTTGGGTGTCCGGCACGTGATTGCAAGTGGTTCATCTACGCCAAGAGTGGCAGCGGCAAAACGTCCTTTATGATACAGTTGGCGGCGTATATGGCTAATTTTTACAAAAAAGTAGGCTATGTGAGCATTGAAGAGGGCATCAGTGAAAGTTTCAAAAAAGCCGTGCGCCGTGCCGACAATGCGGAAAAAGAAAACTACAACCGCATCTACCTTTACGACCGTGCCACATTGGACGAACTGATAAAAGAGATTGAAACCCGCAAAACGGTGAAATTTTGGATTATCGACTCTATCGACAGTCTCCAAATGACACCACAGGATATTATCAAAATTACCTCTATCTGCAAGAAACAGGGCAAAGGCCTCGCGATGGTGGGATTCTCCGACGGCAAGAACCCGAAGACACCGGCGGGCATGTTTTGCAAGTACGATGCGGACATCAAGTTGATAGTGGATAGGTTCATCATCGAGGATTGCAACTCTCGCTACGGCGGCAACCGTCAGCCTTTCGTAATCAACGAACAACTCGCCGCAGAACGTCGCGGTGGGCAAAAAGTGTGGGTAAATTGAAAGTTTAAAATTCATAATTTGAAAAACCATGAAAGGATATTACAACCATGAGACGGGACTTTGGACGGCTATTGTTATAGTTGCTGGATTTCCTGTAAAAGTTATCGCTAAAACCATTGAAAGTTTGGTAAAGTTAATTAACAAAATCAACAAATATTAAACACTATGGCACACACAACAATCCCCGTCCAACTCTACAAGCAAGGCAAGACCTACCAGTGGCTTGCCGACTGTATGGACGTAACGCCCGGCACGATAGCCCGATGGATACTCGGCACACGTCCACAGCATTTCTCCATGATGCGCCAGTGCGCTGACCTCCTACTGTGCGAGCCGTCTGACCTGTGGCCGGAGTTGCGGCTGCCGATAGATTGGGAACACCGCTACAACGTGATTACTGACCATTTGGAACATGTACACTACAAGAGCCCGGAGTTTACCGACCTCTGTCGTGAACGTGCTGCGGCTTCAGTTCATCTCTTTGTATCCACTCGACGCAAAACAATAGAATCTTACATGGATACTTACTCAGTTAAAGAAATCGCACAATCAATTGATTATTAATATTAAAACTTTTTAAATCATGGAAAACACTGTAACATTATCCGCCGCAGAACTCGCAGAGTTCGAGGCCTTCAAGGCGGCACAAGCCGCAAAACGTGCAAAAGACGAGCGCAAACAGAACCTTGACACTTTCAATCAGATGATTGACGAACAAATTGCCTGTACTATTCCTGAATTAAAGGACATCAGCAAGCAACTTTCCTCTGTCAAAAAGACCGTGTTTGAAAACTTCCGTGCCCTTTTGGACATGAAAAAGGACATTATGAAAATGACAAAAGACGGTCAGCGTTCACACACATTTACCAGTTCTGACGGTCAGAGCCGCATCGAACTTGGCTTCTACCAAATTGACAACTACAAAGACACCGTAAACGACGGCATCGCCTTGGTAAAGGACTACATCACCAGCCTTGCCGAGACTGACGAAACCAAAGCCTTGGTTGACATGGTTTTGAAACTCTTGTCAAAGGACCAGAAAGGCAACCTGAAAGCAAGCCGCGTTTTGCAGTTACGCCAGATTGCCGAACAGATCAACAACGACCGCTTTACGGAAGGCGTTGAAATCATTATGAACTCTTACGCGCCGATAGCCTCTAAGCAGTTTATCCGCGCATTTATCAAAGGCGAAGACGGCGAATGGCTCCCCATTCCGCTTTCAATCACCGACGCAAAGTAATGCAAGGGCGGTCCTGCGTGTCCGCCCGTAATGTTAATTCCGCCGCATTTTATGCGGCCTTAAAAAAATTAAAAATCATGACACAGAAAGAAATCGAAACCAAAGTAACCGAATTGCGCAACATTTACGCAGCACGTCGTCAAGACTTAATCTCTCATTTTGAAACAAAAATCCAAGAGATTGAAACCTCTATTACAGAGGAAGACAACAAGTACAATGAAATCCACATTGCCTTGCACCGAAAATACAACGATTTGGTAACAAAAGACAGCGAACTTCAACGCAAAGGTCTGCAACACTATTCGGAAGAAAGAGATGCCGTTCAAAAGGAAATGCGAGAAATCAAAATCCAACTCAAAGAAGAACGTGCAAAACACGAAGCCTTCATTTCAGAGTCGATAGCGAAGTTGAAAAAGTTGAAAAAAGAGTATCAGCAAAATCTCTTTAACAATGCCCGCATGAGAGAAAAGGCAAAAAAAGAATTGTGGGCAAAGTTGGAGAAAATTGACAATTGAAAATTCACAATCGTAATGTAGAGCCGCAATGTTTGCGGCTCTAATTTAATCCCAATTTTTTAATTTTTAATATCATGGCAAAACAAGAAAACGAAAAAGACCTCATTGTCCGCATGATTACCGCTTTTCGTCAGTGGTACATGGAAAGGTTTTCCGTTCCGGTGCAATATAGCAGTCGCAATGCCTATATCGTGGAATACAACACGATGAAAGGTTTACGCAATATGTTGGAAGGTACGTATCGATACAAGAACCCGACCGTCATTCCCGGTGATAATATAATACTTGGAATGTGGCAACGCTTGTTGGACTACTTAAAAGAGAAAAACACCTATTGTTATGCGTCCCTTTTAAGTATCCACCGCAATTACAACACCATTGCGGCTATGCTGATGCGGCATCAACAAAAGCAAAAAGACACCGAAAACAAAAAACTCGGCGACAAACAACAGCAAAAATTAGATTTTCTAAATCAGATGCTAAATGGAAACAAACAATAATTCACTTGTTAAAATTGATAGGGCGGCGCAGTGTCCCGCCCTTCAATTATCACAAAAAGAGTTTTTAACTCAGTTCAACCCCGACCAATGCACTGAAAAGTTCAAAGCCGATATTATTCCGCTCGACTGCGCAAAACATCAGGATTTACCCCTTTTGTCGGATATTTCAAAGCAATACGGTCGTGAAATTCTGATTACTTACATTTATGTTTGGATAACCAACACTTTGGATTATTTCGGCAAAAAATATCCGGACAACAATGTCATTAAAACTTGTATCTCTGACTGTCTGAAAGGTCGTGAATATTTAAATATAGCAGACGTTAATATGATATTCTCTGACCTTAGACGCACGGCATCCGACGTTAATATGCCGAGGTTCGTAAAAGCCTTTGCCGATTATGCACAAGAACGCGCAGCCTCTTACTACGAAAGTCAATTAAGGAAAGACGACGTTTTAAAGAAGCACGGCTATATGCCCAAAGAGATGTCTGAATCTGAAACCCTAAAAAAACTCAACGAATCGGTTATCGAATACCAAATGCAGGAGGCTGAACGCAAAGCACGGTTAGAACTTGTGGAACTCAATCAAAACTACCATTTGCAAGAAGTCCTGAAAATGGCAAAGAAAAAACAAACATACTAATTCAATAAACAAAACGCCGCAAATTACACGAATTTGCGGCGTTTTGTTTGATAATAATCAGAAATTTATGTAATTTTGCAGTATTGAATCAACTGTTAAAAAAAAGGCGGACTATGGCATACAACAGAAAAAACTTTTTACTACGGGTCAAGGAAATAAACGAGGTATACAAAGAATACGCCTCAAAAGGTTGGTTCAACGAGTATATCTTCAATAACTATATCCGTGACCGTTTCCACATAAGCCGCGCCACGTTCTACAACTACCTCGCCATCCCATACTCGCGGCTACTCCTCGACGTCGAGCGCATGGAGCAACGGCGCAAAAAGATGGAGCCTACGCTGTTTTGACAACGAGCCGTCCGCGCTCCACTTCGTAATCCACATCACCTTCGGTCATCACGTACTTTGGCTCTGTGTCGGCGTCCACCTTCATCACGCAGCTCAATGTAAGAGTATGCCAGTAGTAAGCATCTGACACAACAGGGGCTTCCATTTCCATCTGCAACGCACCAAACATCGGCGGCGTTCTCAGTCCCCGGAGCAAGTGTCGCACCACTTTTAAGAAATCAAGATGCTGCATCCCCGCATCGCGGACAGGGCTTAGATTGTCGGTGTCCTGCATATAATCCTGCAAGACGTGTACAAATATCCGGCAAGTCTCGTTGGTAAAGTCGGCATTGTAATCCACGAACACGGCGGGCAACGCAAACTCAAAATCGGGGTCGTCGGGCTGTCCGAGATAGATGTCATCCACTGCCGGTGGCGTGAGTCCGTACTGCTGAAAAAGTTGGTTGGCACGCTCGTCGGTGAGTGCCGTGAGTATGTTTTCAATTAGTGTTTTCATATTGTTAATGCGTCGTTAAAACATCGTTGATACAATCCTTGAAAGTGTCGGTGATAAGAGCCTCGATGCGGCGTTCGAGTTCGGCGGATTTACCGAGAAACTGGCGGCGCGGCATATCGACCTCGCGCTGATGGGCGGCGATGTTCCTTGTGTGCGCCTTCACCTGCACCACCTTTTTCTTAGTGCCACCTTTTTTGGTCTTCACTGTAATCTTCCTGCGGTGTGCCTTTACGCGCTGCCTGTACGCCTTCACATTCTCTTTGCCTTTGAATCCATCGTTGTGCATCTGCGCGTATGGTACGTCTGTGCCAATTATTACAGTAGTTCCCGACACGCTCACTATCCTGATGGAGCGTTTGAGCCGTCCGCTATCCACAAGAACCGCGCCCTGTTGACGCTTCTTGCCGCCACGCCTCAGGTGTCGGCGCAGCGGCCACGGTATAGGCGCGGTGTCGTACCAGTTTTGCTGCACAAACCTTTCTTTTGAAAAATTGACAGCCTCCATGCCCACCATCCGTGGCAGGTCGCCGATGCACTCGGAGAGTGCGTCCAAAAGTTTTACAAATTCGAGTGCCATAATTATCCATTGTTAATTGTCCATTGTTAATTGTTAATTGTCAATTGTCAATTGTTAATATGCCATTTCGAGGTTGCGCACTGTGCGCAGAAGCATCTGCGTAAACCACTCCTCGATGTCCACCGCCGACTTGCCGTTCAAGCCTTGTGTGTTGCCGGCGTTGATACCGCCCTTGTTGAAGGCGTCGATGTTCACGGTGATGTTTTTGATTTGCTTTGCGCTGCCAGCCACCGCATCCGCTCCGCCTGTACCAGAACCGCTGCCCGAACCCGAGCCGCCGCCTGTTGTGCCGTCAGAACCTCCGCCCACCAAATCTTTTACCTCGTCCACAAAGGACGAGTCCTCAGCTTCGCCTTGTGCGTTCTCAGTTACTTTTTTGGTGATGTGTACGTCCGCCCAAGATTGCTTGATTTCATCCATACGTTGTTTGGACTCGGAGGCGTACTTGGCTTTCTGTTGTTCGCGTTCGGCTTTGAGGCGTTCAATCTCGGTTTCGGCGTCGGTGTGGATTTCGCTTGTAAGCATCGCCTTAGCATCGGAGAAATTACCAGTAAGAGCGAGTTTTATCGCCTGTCCGATGTTGTTGAACAACTGACCTACATACTGCCCGAATGACTTGATGTTGAGCCAAAAGAGTTGTATGTAATACCACAAGCCCTGAAAACCGTCCTTCCAATCGTCCACAAACTGCCAGAACGAATTGACGAGGAAAGTCTTCACGAAGTTCCAGACCGAAGTCCATCCCTCGTATTTGCGGCACAGCATCACAATCCATCCTATCAACGCGCCGATGGCGACAATGATGATTCCTATCGGGTTTGCGGACATCGCGATGTTGAGAATCCACTGTTTAGCCGCCGCTATGCTACTTGCAACTGAGTGCGCCACCATTGAGACTGTCGCCGCAATTGTGTTTGCGTTCAATACCAGGAACGCCGCCGCCACACCCAATATTACAGGCGACCAGTCGGCGATGAAGTCCTTGACGCTCTTAATTGCGGGTATGATGCCGCCGGTGATGTCAGCCGCCCATTCGCCCACCTTGGTGATTACAGGCAGTAGAAACTCACCCGCCTTTATGGCGAAGGCCTTTATGTTGTTCATCGCTATTGTCCAGTGGTCGGCGGCGGTCATAGAGTTTTCGAGGGAGTGTTCGAGCGCGTCATCGGAATTATCGACGCTTTCCAGTGTCTCCTTAAACTTTTTCACATCCTGTGTCATTACGGCAAAGGCGGATGCCGAGGTCTGATCGAGACCGAGGGACGACAGTTTTGCAGCCTTTTCTTTGTCGGAAAGTCCATCCAACTGTTTTGCCAAATTTTCAATGATGTCGCTCATCGGACGCATCTTGCCTTCTGCGTCGTATATCTCCACGCCCATCGCCTTGAAGTTGCCGAGAAGTTTTGGGTTGGCAAGGCTGTTGAACGCGCCGTTCAAGAGTGTTGCCGCCGCGCTTGCGCTCTGACCTTGTGCCGTCATAAATGCAAACGCGCCAGCCGTCTCTTCGAGGCTTGCGCCCGCGTTCCTCGCCACCGGCACTACGGTAGGCAGGTATGCCGCAATCTCGCCCATACTTGCCGCGCCCTTCTGCAATGTACCAAAAAGGATGTCATAGACGGCGTTGATGTCGCGCCCCGACGAGTTCATCACATTGACGCCTGCCGATGCCACGGTCTCGATGTCCACGAAGCCAGCCTTTGCCGCTTTGAGTGTCGGTTCGAGTGCTGCCAGTGCTTGTTTTGCGTCCAGACCCGCCGAAATAATCTTGTTGAAGGCTTGCGGCACCTCCTCCAACGGTGCGGCGTTGCGTGTGCCTATTTCGAGCATTTGGTCACTCATCTTGGCAAGTTCCTCGTTGGAAAGCCCTGCGGTAACGTTAATCTGCGCCATACCCTTCTGCCAGTCCATTGCGGAGGTGGCTGCGCTTTTGATGGCACTGCCCACAGTGGTGAGGGCGGTGACGGCTGCGCCTATCGGGTTGGTCAGGAACTTGATCGCCTGATCAAATACAGGAATCTGTTCCCGCATTTCTTTGAAGGCGTCCACCCAATATTGTTTGAGACCGCCGAGTTTCTTTTTCATTTCCTCGCTTGCCTCCGAGACTGCGGCCTTGGCTCGGTTGAGTCCCTGAGATATGCGGTCTTTGAGGTCGAGGAGGAGTTCTATTTTGCTCTGAGCCATAATTCTTAATGTATTATTGTTCAACTTTCAGTTTACCTTCAAGCCGTTCCATCACGACGGAGAAGCGGTTGAGGGCGGATGCGGTCTCTTTAAGTGCAGCGGCGTTCTCTTTGGCAGCGGCAGCGTTTTCTTTGAGTGCACCTGTGAGTTCCACGTTGCTCATCTGTATGTATGCGATGTATTGGTCGCGCAGTTTGAGAGACTCCTCCGCCGCCTTCTTGTTGCGGCTTGTGGTCTCCGTCCAAATTTTCCACAGAGCAAACCCCATCACGATGACCATCGCGGTCGGGAAGCCGAAGGTGGAGAATATGTTTACGATTTCAGTTGTTTCCATTTTGCAAAAGTGTTTGTATTGCTTGCGTTAAATCAACAGTGCCGCCCGTGCTTGCCATCACGTAGGTGTCGCCCACTTTGAAGCGCAGGGGCATATAGAATATGGTTGGTGTGTATTTGTTGCTACTGATGTCTGGGTTTTCGCTCTTGGCTGCGCCCACCTTGGGCGCAAAGACTGCATAAAAGATTTTGTTGCCAGCGTCCTGTAACCTGAATCCAATTTGGGTTTCGGAGTATTGTCCCGGCTTGGTGTGGTCGATGTAGTTGCCGAGGGCGAGGGCGGCGACGCCTCCTTCGTTCTTGTACTCAAAAAACGCCGCCTCCGAGCCGTCCTTCTTGTAGATGGTGAAGCCGGGCTTGTCGGAGTTTTCGCCCTGTCGGAATATCAGAGCCTTTGTGCCTGTCAGTGTCACGGTGTCAGATGTGGCGATTGCGGCGTTTTTCTTTATGTAGTCTTCCAAGGCGTTAGCCAGTTCGTCGGAGGTGATGAATGCCTCAATCAGTTCGGAGTACTGCGCCTCCGTAGGGTACGCGCCCTTGGTGAAATATGCTTTTAATATGTCTTTAACGTCCATTTTTTCTGTATTTTTATTATATTAACTTTTTTTGTTCATTCCGCCGCATATTATGCGGCCACGTTGTCATTTTTTTTAATTTTTATTTGTTTGTTCAAAAATTGTTTTATCCGTTTGGTTGTAGAGACGCAAAATTTTGCGTCTCTACGGGCGGGGCGCGTCCGCCTTGGTTGCCTTGTCCATTTCCTCATAAAAGGATTTTTGCGACGCCAACAGACGGCCTTTTGAATTCAAAAGGCGTTTCAGGCGGCGGATGGCGCGGCGTTGGCGGCGGATGCGGTCGCGCAATTTGGTATCTGTGTTCATTTTTTCTTGTATTTTTATTTGGTTTTACAATTAGTCTTTCGTATCTTCACCGCCGTTTTCAAATTAAAAAACGTAGCGAATTATGAATAATACACGTTATCAAAACACAGTTAAAATCGTGTCGGCGTTGCAAAAACAACAATGCCCCGTTTGTGGTAATAATCCAATCGTAAGAATCACAGGAGAAAGTGAGTTCAAAATCTACGGGACTTGCCACAAAGAACTTGATGTTCTAATAGAACAAACAAAAAAATCATTCCTTGACCCAAGATTCAGACACTCTGAAACTGAGGGGGAGTCGGAATCTCCACTTCGTTGATTGCCGATATTGCCACCTTGATTTTCATCACAGCCATGTCTGTGAATTTGTAGGCGGCGAGTCTTTCGTTCAGTTCCTTGACACTATCAACAGTGAATGAATCATCAATCACTGTGCAATGATAGGATTTGGGATATGTGTTTCTTCCGTTCATTTTTTTTCAATTTTTATTTGTTGGTTCAAAAATTGTTTGTATATTTGCAGTGGAAACCATAAGCGACCGATATGAGTTGGGCGTGTTGGATCCTAAGTAGAGGGTTGTTTATGGTTTTTTTGTAAATGAATACAACCTTTCTTGTCCATCCCAATATTCTTCGGTTTTTATGCACCAGCGTCTCCCTTTGTATTCATAGAAGTAGATATTATATTGTATTATACCTTCAGCCTTTTTCCTCTTTATTTGGGCTTGTACTAATGGGTCTTTCATATCTTTTCCCTCGCCGACATAACTACTTCTAACAAATTTCAGTTTGTCTAAATGGTGAGCGGCTGATATTGCTGTTTCTATTTCAGCCTCTGTATAACTATGTTTCAAAAGGTTTTTTAATGAGCCTCTATTGCTATACAAGAAGCCAGTTCTTATATTTCCCAGTCCGAACAATTCATTTTCAAAAGTATCTTTATTAATGGCTGCCATTACATTATTTCTTGTAGTCTTAATGCTTTCTTTTTTACGTTTGTTATTTTCAAACTCTTTTAACAAAGCATTTTCTTTTTTACAGCCATTCAAAAATCTTTTACAATCTTTTCGTCCCGATTGACACGCCGCGCACTGCGGTTTTAAAGCCAAGTTCTGCGGCGTTCCGCTGCACCTCTTGCACTGCCCCATAAAATACGGATGCCCTTTGGGGAACACCACACCTTTTTTGCCGACGTTGACCTGAAACATGGAATCCACCTTTGTAAACTTAATATCCATATCCGGTGTTTCCTTGTGGTTCTTACCGGGCAGTTGGATAACTTCACAGCGGCAGCCCCAGCCGTTTGGCGGATAGTATTTGTCCCAAAAATCTGAGTCTATGCGTTTGATTACACCATTAAGCGCGGCATGTTCTGCGCGGGTGTTCTGATCCATCACCGCCTGATATTGCAAAAACGGCATCGTCTTGGAGTGTTTCTCAAAGTCAGTCCAACGAGCTGCATTTTGCGAGGCTGCAACCGCCTGATTGTATTCAGTTCTTAACCAGTTGCCGTTGTACTTGACATTCATCTTGTCAACCTCCGCCTGGAAATCATCAAACGAGCGCAGTTTGCCGTTACTGTCTTTCAATGCGGCGGTCATATCAGAGAGGATGTGGAAGTCCTTGGACGCTGAAAATTGGAAGACGTTCTCAGTCAACTTTTGGAGCGTCTTTGCGTCGGGCGTATCCCAATCCACCTCCGCCAATGTCTTGCCGTAACCCTTTGCAATGCCGTCTAAGTAAGGCTTGACGGTGATGCGCAAAAGGTCAGGGTCGTAAGTTATCTTTTCACCGTTAAAAATGCGCTGCGCAATATCGGCAATGATGTCTTTAATTGATAATTGACAATTGATAATTGATAATTTGGCATCCGCATTGTCAACTGTCAATTGTCCATTGTCAATTTGATCCGTGAGCCTGTATAGTTCTGGCAGTTCCGCGTCGCTCTTTGCGGCACTGCCTAACGAAAATTTCGGTAAAGGGAATTGTTAATTGTCAATTGTGAATTGTCAATTTCCTTTCGTCCTGTAATCGGCACGTTGAATGTCTGGGCGAGCCATTTTTCGTCCACCTCGTAGCCTTGGGCTATCATTTGGCTTACAATATTCCAATGTTCTGTCAGGTTAAGTTCAAATGATTGGTTAAATTGAAATTTGTCGGTATCGGGATTTAAAGGATATTTAAAACGGTTTAAAAGCGGTATTAACTGCCCGTTAATCACAAAAGACACCATACGGCGGTCTGCCTCTGAAATTTTATCATCAAGGTTTCTTTCATGCACTTCGGATTGAGAGCGTGACGAACCGTCATCTGTTACCATCGTTCCGCCAGTTATCGGTTTGGAGATTTCGGCATTTATTCTGTCAATCTGAGCATCGTAAACCTTATACGCGTCAGAACCCGCAAAAGGCGTTACGTTCATAGTTGTTCCTTCGGGCAATACCGCACGCGCTGACTCTCCCAAAGCCGCTAACATTTCATCAAGTTGTCGGATGTCAGCCGGTGAAGTCTGATTGGTAGTGGCTGTAATCAGTGGCATGCCGAAACGCTCCGTAAATTCCGCCCACGACTGTTGTGCATTGCGTTTCCATATCAATTGCCCGCATAGTTCGGCCATTAGTCCGAGGTCTGACGGTTTGCCAACTTTGATTAATGTGTTTTGAAATTCCTTTGCATTAAAATCAATACCTGTATTGTCGCCAATATCGCGTAGTACAATACCGAGCCCCCCAACAACATTGCGGCGCGGCAAAACTTCAAACTTCAGATTTTTGGGGTCGGTCAGTTCTATGAGCGTGAACCCCTTGAAAATGCTGTCCAAGACATAATCCAAAAAGTTGTAAAACCATTCTCCGCAAAAGAAATCTGTCTTTTCTTGATTTACTTCTCCGGTCTTTTTGTCGATTATAGAAAAGCCATAACCCGAAGTCGCGGTTTTCCTGAGTTCTTTTTGTGCCAAGAAATGACCGTCGCTTTCCAAGTTGTCGTAAAGGTCTTGCAAGGTGTATGACCGCGGATTTACGGGGCTTTGCGCCAGTTTTAGTGCGTAACGCCATTTTTGAATCTCCGCTCTTGTTTGATCTTTGAATCCCGCGATTATAGATGAAAAAATTGTATTCATTATTAATACTTGTGATTATTCGGTTCGTACTTACTTTTTATGCTGATTAGACCAATATATTCGTCATCGGGCAGTTGTGGCAAAGCAGATTGAAGTTCACCGCTGCCAACTGATTTTAACCAATCAAGCGCATCTTGGTAACGTGTGGCGCGGTATTCAGGGATTTTGCGCGGTGCACGTTTTGCCCAAAGATGATACAAAAGAATATCTATTGTTATCATCACAATAAAATGGTCGCGGTTGTCGCCTTCGGCTGCAAAAATGGTCTTGCAGTCGTATTTACCGCCGATATATTGCGTTATTTGATCGGTTGCCATACGAGTAGCCAAACCAACCGCCGTTTTCTCATCGCTGCCGTCAAGCAAAGAGAGAATCTCCTGCCTTACCTGCACGTCAAAATCATTTTCTGTTAAAAAATCCATTTTTTATTAATTATGAATTGTGAATTGTCAATTGTGAATTGTCCATTGTCAATTGTCCATTGTCCATTGTCAATTGTGAATTGTCAATTAATACCAGTGTTTTCGTAGTTCCTTGCGTGAGTGCATTACCACGGGAAAAGCGTCTATTTTGTGAGTTCTGTTTAGTTGCCAGATTGCGGATTCCACGGCATCGGGTGCGTCATCGTGAGCGCGGCTGCCTTTTTGAAACGATAGCAACTGATCAATCAGAATCAATACACCTGAAGACTCTTTTTCCTTTTCATTGATAATTACAAGGCCGCGTTCCCATAGCGGTTGCATTGCCTCTATACGTGCGAACTTGTCGCCTTTGGAGCGTTTGTCGCCGATTATCGGAATATGTTTGCCGCGTTGTTCACCCTCTTTCTTGAACTCGTCCAACAGGAGGTCTTGCATAAAGTTAGCCTCTATCATATAGCGACAATTAGCATTGCCGACAAAATTCATAATCTCGTAATGCCAGCGTACCATTTCGGTAACTGTTGTCTGCGCTGCATACATTTTTAGAATATGAAAATAACCGTCTGAGGTTATCCCTACAAGTGCCGTTGCCTTATAATCGGCAGTGGCAGACGATTTGAACGACGGGTCGGTATAGCACACTAACGCCGCATATTGCGAAGGCTTCAAAACGCTGCCAAACACGATGTCTTTCTTTTGAAAAACAGTTCCCTCAATTATAGGATTATTCATATATTCCTTTTGAAAAGAGCGGTAACCCATAAACAGTTCTATATCCTTAATCTTTTCGGGACTCCATAGTTCCGGCCAAGAGGGTTTACCTTTGGAGTCTACGATATTGATTTTTGAAACTGTTACACCTTTGGAATCCATAATTTTTTGTAGCACGGAGTTTTTAGCAATAAGGTTTCCCACCATTATAAAACGTCCGCCCTTTGCACCAAAACAGCCGAAGAGTGCCTCTTTAATCCAGTTTGAAAGGTCAGAAACTCTCTTTTCGTTGCGGCACAGTTCGTCGTCGTCGAGGTCGTCGATAACGATGTAGTCGGGACGGTTGCTCCTGTACCTGAGACCGCGAGGACTTTGTCCGCGCCCAAGAGCAAAAAACGCTATGCCGTCCGACGTCACGAACTGTCCTTCCTGCCAGTCGCCGGCATTGTATTTAGAGCCGAAATCATGAATAAACCTGTTGTTGAATTGTAACTCAGCCTGTAAGTCGCCAAGGAGCGTGCAGGCATTATCCTCCGACTTGCCCACCAAGACCATGACGTTAAGTTGTCTTTTGTCCTGAATCATCAGCCACATCGGGATTATAATATCCATGTAAGTACTCTTGGCATGACCGCGAGGCCATTGAAACACAGCCCGTAAGTCGGCATTTTTTATGATAGTCTTAGCTGCCTGAGAGTGAAACTTTGCCGGCGGAATTATTGCACTGGTCTTATTGTCGGTGCAGTAGTGCGGGAAATAGTACGACACAAAAAATGCAAAATCTGTTTTGCTTTTTTTCGTACGCGCAATTTTTTCGGCGATACCCTCGGCAGTATTTACCGTTGACATCGCGTTGATATTATCGCCCAAGATCTTCCATCGCTTTATCGCCGCCTTTGTGTTTTCCATAGTTTTTTAATTCATAATTCATAATTCATAATGCATAATTGCCATCCGGCGGACGCCCGATTATGAATTATGCATTGTGCATTATGCATTGTTAGTTGATCGCCGTGTTGCTCATTTGTTCGTTGATGAACTTGTCCTGATAGTGGTAAGTCTTTTTGAGGAAGTCGGCATCGAGGTCGGGGTCTATCTCTGCGCGTTTGGCAAGCCATCCCTGATACTTGGTAAAGACCTCTATCACCGTTACCACGTTGGTCTGTTTGTCGAGTTTTGAGATAGCCGCCGCCACCATTGCCACGTCCTGCGGTTTCCAATCACCGTCGGTGATTTTCTTGTCAAGTTCTTGTAGCATCTTCATAACAAGTTGCGGACGGGTTATAGTTCTTGCGGCGCGTTCCTCCTGCCAGCTCCCGGCAACGCTCCATTTACTTATTGTATTTGTCGATACGCCTATCTTTTCGCTGATGTCCTTACATAGCATCCCTTGTAAGAAAAGAATCTTGGCAAGGGATTGTTTTTGTTCTCGTTCTACAGTTTTCATATTGATTGATAATTTGCGCAAAATAATAATAGAGACACCACATATTAAATTGTTTGTATATACCTTAGACTATTACGTACAACCCTTAGACAGTCCTTTGTTCCCGTTAAAAATCCGCCGTAAGTTTGCACTGCATTCAAACCAAAAGCTTAGGAACTTTTTTTTGAATTGTCAATTAAAAACAAAGAACCATGAAAATTGTATTATGCGACAGCAGCACCGTCAATAGTTACGGCTTCCGTACTGACGTATCAGGCATCAACTTGGAGCGGTTCAAAAAGAACCCCGTGATGCTTTACAACCACAATCCCTTGCAAGTAATTGGCAAATGGGATAGCATTGCAGTAGAAAATGAACAACTGGTAGCAGAACCCGTCTTCGATATGAACGACCCCTTTGCAGCCGAAATTGCACGCAAAGTAAACGACGGCTTTATCAAAGGTTGTTCAATGGGGCTGATGATAACACAGATTACCAAAACCAAAGGCATTGACACCGCAACTGAGAGCCTATTATTAGAGGCTTCAATTGTCAGCATACCCGCCGACGAAAACGCCCTTGTGGTATACGCCGACGAAAAACAAGAAAAGAAACTTAGTATCAACGAATTTAATAAACTTTTTTACAATATGGAAACAAAAGATATTGACACTTCACAATTGCAAGTAGAGCTGTCAGAGAAAAACTCACAGATTAAGACCTTGCAGGCAGAACTTACTGCCAAAACTGATATTATCAGTGATTTAACCGCACAGGTAAACGAGCTTCAAAAAGACCTCGCCGAAAGAGAATATCACGAGGGCGTTGCTTGTGTTGACAAAGCTATAGCTGACGGCAAAATACCTGAAAATGTCAAAAATATCTGTTTAGCATTCTATCTCTCCAATCCGGAAGACACCAAAACGCTGTTAGAGGCTTTGAACCCGGCTGCACCGGCAACACCTTCAATCTCATTGTCTCAAATGGTTAACGCACCAAAAACAGAAAAGCTGACATGGGACGAACTCGACCACAAACCCGGCGCACTCCAAAAACTCAAAGCCGAAAACTTTGAAGAGTTCAAACGCCTTTACCGCGAAAAATTCAACCGTGAGTGGGAGCGCTTCTAATTGTCAATTATCAATTGTCAATTATCAATTCATAATTCATAATTAATATAAAAAATCATGGCATTAGTAAAAGAAATTTGGTTACCGGCAATCATTAAAAAACTCTTTGCCGACAACACCTTTGCATCAAGAGCGGCAAATCATTCAACATTTGCCGACGGAAAAACAATCCACGTACCAAACGCCGGAGGCTTGCCGCCTGTAACAGTAGGCAACACTACATATCCGGTAGAAGTTACCGAGCGTACCGACACCGATCTCAACTATGATATGAGTAAATATGAAATCGGCCCGGTAAGAGTTGGCAACATCGAGGAAGTACAACTCTCTTACGACAAGCGAAACAGCGTATTGCAAGGCGTAAGAAACGCAGTAACCGAAAAAATCCACACTGATATTCTTTCAGCATGGGTTGCAGGGTGTACTACTGCGGCACAGATAGCAACCGTTACTGCATTTGGCAAATCATCAGTACTTGCAGCAAAACTCGCATTCGACAAAAAAGACCTTCCGCAAAACGGACGTTGCCTTGTCCTTACACCGGAGGCTTACAATGCCCTCTTGGCAGAGTTGTCAAGCGCAGAACAGTTCGCATTCTCCGCATCGGCAAACGCAGCTGCCGGCACAGTAGGCAAACTCTTTGGATTCGATATCTACATGCGCTCTGTGATTGATACCGCTGCAAACAACAGTACAGCCGCATTTGCTTGGCACGAAGACTGTGTCAGCGTAGCACACGGCGATGTTGAGATTATCGAAGACGCACACCGTGCCGATTACTTTGCAGACCTTATCAGTGCAACAGTATTGGCAGGCGGTGCACCTATCAGAAACGACGGTGCCGGCATCTTCAAAGTCGTCGTTGAATAAAAAGACTAAATGGCAATTGACAATTCCTTTCAACTGTCAATTGTCAATTTTCAACTGTCAACTGTCAATTCATAAATAAACCACTAAAAAAAGAAATATGGCATTAGTAGTGAACAACATCATTACCGAAGGTCTTTCGGGGAAAATCGGAAAATCCGGTTACACATTCAAACAAGTAAACGGCAAAACTGTCTTTGCGGAAAAATCAGTTGCCAAAACAGAACCCACTCCGGCACAATTGGAGGTAAGGGAAAAATTCAAAGCGGCATCCGAAAAAGCCCGTGCCGACATGGCTGACTCTACCAAAAAAGAAGAGTGGCAACAAGCGGCTAAAAATTCTTCCGGGAAATACAAAACAGCGTTAGGAGCGGCCATCGCGCATTACTTCGACGCAGACTAAGCCCTGTCTTCGGGCATCCTTCGGGGAACATTCGTTAACGTTCATCTGTGATGGTACACACCTACAGACAGGCGGCTCGTAACCGCCACCCGAAACTAAGGACATTTGAAAATTGACACCGGCGTTCTGTCAGTTCTGCCGCATATCATGCGGCTTACCCTGCACAGTCGATATGCAAAACCGTTTTCGGTTTTACCCATTGTCAATTGTCCATTATCAATTGTCAATTATCAATTTTTAAAAAGATATATTATCATGGCATCATTAAAAGGCGTAAATATCATAAGAGGAAAACTCGGAGCATCTGCCGGAGTAGGCAGCGACGGCATTTGTGGACTCTTGGCTACAGGTGTAGCAACCTCTGAGTTAGAACTCTTGGAGGCTGTAGAACTCCACAGCACCGACGACCTCGAAGCGTTGGGCATTACTCAAGAGTACGACACTGAAAATCATCTTTGTGTTTACCGCCACGTGTCGGAATTCTTCCGCATCGCAGGCGACGGCGCAACATTGTGGCTCATGCTGTACACCGGCACTACTGACGACATCTTCGACGATGGCGGCGCTGCTCGTCAGCTAATAGCAGCTGCAAAAGGTGAAATCCGCATATTGGCACTTGCCAACACTCCCAGAGAAAACGATGAGCCGGTAGTCCTTAACACTTTAATCCAAAAAGCCCAGAACTTCTACGATTGGACTTTTGAAACATTCCGTCCCTGCCAGGTGGTATTGGAGTACAACGGATTTGCTGCCAATACAGCCGTAGCAGCTCAGGATCTTAAAGAGATTGTTATCGGCAGCTCTACATTAGAGGCATTCAAGGTATCTGTCTGCATCGGTCAGGATTACCAGTATGCCGATCAGTTCACAGACAGCCGCCGCACCATGGCTGACGTCGGAACAATGCTCGGCAGTATCAGTGCAAAACAAGTAAACGGAAATATCGGCGAGGTTGCCACCGGCAATCTTACAAACGCCACAAAAGGTATTTGGATCGAGGCTGGTCTCTCCAATCACAAGAAAATCTCACAATGGGACTCTCAGTTGGAAACCCTCGACGAAAAGGGATATATCTTCGCTGTATCATACTCAGGTTTTGCCGGTTTCTATTGGAACAACGATTATACTTGTACACCGGTAATCAAAGACAAAGACGGCTACTTCAACGAATACACCATCTCTTACGGTCGTGTTATCGACAAGTGCGTGCGTGGTCTCCGAACAGCATTGTTACCATATGTTAAGAGCTCACAACCAGTAGACCCAAAAACCGGCAAACTGCCACCAGCACTTTGCACCAACTTCGAGGCCATTGCCGACAATGCTGTGTTCGTACCAATGCAAGCCGCCGGCGAAATCACCTCCGGCAAGACCACCATCGACCCCAACAGCAACTTACTCATTACACCCAGAGTGCTCAACGTGTCATTTGTGGTAGTCCCAACCGGTTGTATCGACGAAATCAAAGGAACAATCAATCTTAAAACCAACTTGTAATTATGGCAAACATCACCAAAAACGGCAAGTCCTATGCTTCTGCCGACGTGCAGATTTCGATGTTCGGCAGTATAGACTACGAAATTACAAAACTCTCTTACGACGTAACGCAGACCAACACTGCCAACTACTCACTTGGCTCTGCATCTCCGTCAAGTTACAGCCTTGGAAAAAAGGAATACAAAGCGGAAATGACCATCACCGCAAAATCCCTTGCAAGGTTGGAGAAACTCTGTGGCGGCAACTTGCTTTCCATCAAGCCATTTCCAATCGTAGTTACTTACGTGGACGAGGAAAACGAAATCATTACCGACACTCTACTTGTAAAATTCTCAAAACAGGGCAGAAGTGCAGAACTCGACAAGGACGTGGAAACATCTGTTGAACTATTCTGCCTCGATATTCAATTCAATGTGTAACCAATAAAAAAACAGCAAAATGGAAAACAACAACAATCTCCCCCTCGGCGTTACCGTCGAAATGGTAAAAGCGTGGAAAGAACGCTACGGCGAAAACAACGTAAAGGTGGCGCAACTGCCCACCAACGACGATGGCAGCGAAACACTCGACGTAATTGTACGCGTTCCGGATCGCAAGACACTCGGCGAGTTCGAGAAATGGGTAGACAAAGCACCCGACAAGGCAAAAGAAATACTCATCAACGCCTGTGTACTCACTCACAAAGACGAGGTAAAGGCGGACGACGGACTTTTCATGGCAGCATTTGACGCATTGAGTAAAATCCTGCCTTACAGGTCTGCCACAATAAAAAACTTGTAGAGGGCTGTCCGAGGATAGACAGCGGCATCGACGAGGACAACCCGCACCAACAACTTGCCAACGAGATACGGAAGATAGACGCGCTCATCAGCCTCTACTTCCATATTCCGTTCCCCGAAAACCTTGACGATGAGACGTGGATAGAAAAATTCCGTCAGATAGAATGGCTTGCCGACAAAGGTCTGTTGGGTGCTAAATCAATGGACAATGGACAATGAGCAATTGACAATGGCAGTAATTGTCAATTGTCAATTATCAATTGTCAATTATCAATTGTCAATTATCAATTTAAATAAAAAATGCTTTCAATAGACTTATACGGACGATTTAGCAGTGCATTCGGTTATGTAGCCGCCAACTTCAGAACACGCGACCAGCCGCACAGCACACCTACAGGTGTGGAGGTCTATGTAGCTGACGCCACCTTTGCCGACCTCAAACTAAAATCAACAAAGGACGGCAAGGTCTATGAGTTCCGAAACACCATACTTTCCGACACTGACAACGGGATTTTCGCTCCACCACCGATGCTCAAATTCTCACGCGAAAAAAAAATCACTGACACGGTAATTGCTGGCAGTGATAATGTAGTGGTAGAGGATTTTGGATTAGGTCAGTGGGAAATTACAATGGACGGATTGTTGGTCGATATGGAAGCCCACCAATATCCATCGGCAAAAGTGCAGAGGTTTCGTCAACTCTTTGAAACTCCCGACACTTTTGACGTATTGGAGTGTCAGATAATGACAGACTTGGGAATAAACGCTCTGTACATCACAAAGGTTGATAATTTGTCTGTCTTAGAAAATTATCCCGACACTGTTAAATATCAGTTGAAGGCGAAGAGTATACAGCCGCCCGAGTTTACAATCAGTGATTGATACCGGGGAACGAATCAACCAACTTTACTGTAATATCAGGAAAACTTGTTACAATCTTTACCCTAATTTCGCGAAATGAATCCACTTTGCGAAATTCACAGCAACGAGAGGGAGTGTCTTTCACAATTTTTACGTCCAAATCCTCAAAAGAATCAACGATTTTGACGCAAATATCAGGGAACGACTCAACGATTTCGATGTTACCGTAGAGGTTAAACGTCTTGCCTGACTCCTTGTTGGTGATTGTACAATTATTTTTGTCAATTACGAACTTTCCGAGGTCTATCTTCTGTGCACTCGCGCTGATGGCGGACAATACTACGAAAAGCAGCATTAAAATAACGGTCTTTTTCATGGTGTTTAAACAGTATTTTAAAAGGTTATTAAAAGGCTGTAACCGGTTACAGTAACCGGTTACAAATTAACAGTGTAAATATAAACAAAAATGTATTACGTAGCAAAAGCCGAACTAAAAATCGGTAAAATTAATTTCAAAGGTATTACAGAAGCCGAATTTGAGTCAAGCGTTGACGAAATCGGCGGCACTGCAAAAATCACGCTGCCTCGACGCCTTACCTCAAAAGATGGTAAAGTACTGTTAGACCTTATCCATACCGGCGACCGTGTTGAACTGAAAATCGGGTACAACGGCGACCTCAAAACCGAGTTCACCGGCTATGTATCACACATCGGCGACTCTACTCCGCTTGCCCTTGAGTGTGATGACAACTGGTACACGTTCAAAAAGGCGGCGCATATCACCAAAAGTTACAAGAGCGTAACTTTGAAAAAACTGTTACAAGACCTTTTCCCTGGTTATACTGTAGAATGCCCCGACTTCACTTTTTCGGGTGGCTATATCATAAAAGACGTAACGCCCTACACCGTTATCAAAAAGATAAAAGACGAGGTCGGGTTCTGTGCCAAACTCAACGAGCAAAACAAAATGATTTCGTGTTTTTGGCCTTTTGAGTTCAAAGGTTTTAATAAACACACCTACGTATTCGGCACAAGAAACGGTACACTGTTAAAAGACTTGAGGAACAAACGTCTTGCACCCAATATCGCCGCCAACGGACTAAAATTCGTCCGCAAGGAAGACCGCAAACTGCAAATCACCGGCAAGGCAAAACAGAAAAAAGGCAAGACCATCACCGTAACTGTGGGCAGCAAAGACGACGATGCCGAAAAGCGCACAATGAATTTCGGCTCTGACGTAACAACAGAAGCCGAACTCAAAAAACGCATAGAAACCGAACTAAAAAGCAAAAACTTCGACGGCTATGAAGGCACAATCACGGGATTCGGCACACCGCAGACCATGCCCGGCGATACTTTAAAAATCGTAGACACCGAAAACCCCGAACGTGAAGGCGAATACCTGATAAAGCGTGTAAAAGTCCGCTTCAACAACAGCGGATTCCGCCGAGAAAACGAACTGTGTTACAAAATCAAATAGTAATGTTAATTTCACCGCATTTTATGCGGTTCAAACAAAAAAAACATGGCAGCATCAGACACACTCGTTCATCTCATTCAGGAAGTAATCGCCCGCACAGGCAATGATGGTTTTATCACCGGCACAGTATCCGCCGTAGACAAAGCCTCTCTTACCTGCGATCTGAAGTTGGACGACAACTTGGAACTCCATGGCTGCCGTCTTAATGCGGTAGAACGTCAGGAAAAAGGCGACTGTTTTGCGGTGATTCCCAAAATTGGCTCGTTTGTTTCGGGCGTTGCAACGGCAGATTTAAGGGACGTGCTTATTGTAAGTTTTTCTGAAATAGACAGCGTTATAATAAAAGCCCCGAAGGTGGAAATCAACGATTGGAAAACGCAGTTAGACAAACTTTCGGCGCGGGTGGATAACATCATCAGTGCTATCCAAAACGGAGTGCCGGTCGCTCAGGACGGTGGCGCAGCATTACAACAGTCAATAGTTGCCGCATTGCCTACAGCAGCCGACAAAGAAAACTTTGATACATTGTTCGATTATGAAAGCAATTAGTTTGGATAAGGATTTTGACTTACAAGTAAAACACGGCACATTGCTCCTTGCTGATACGCAAGAACAAAACGCCGCCTTGATAGTCAATACCGAAAAAGGCGAATGGAAAGAGCATCCTCTAATGGGTGCGGGCTTAGCACGGTTGATAAAGACTATAGGCAGTCAGCGTGAAATAATACGGCACGTAACAGTAGCATTGGAAGCAGGCGGCATCACTGCCGCTGTTACTATCAACAACGGAAAACTACAGATTGACCTATGAACAAAACCACAATTACCGACAAACAATCATTGCTCGATATTGCAATACTCACTACCGGAAAGGCGGAGCAAGCCATGCAAATAGCAATAAAAAACGGCTTGCCATTGTCGGAAGATGTACAGCCCGGCACAATATTACAAACTCCTGAAACTATTCAAAACAAGCAGACCGTACAATATTTCAATGTAAACACCATTGCTCCGGCAACGGCTCTCAACGAAGAAACTATTGTAAACGGCGGTATTAATTACATGGGTATTGAGATTGACTTTATAATATCATAAAAAAATGGCAAGATCAGTAGACGAAATAAAACAGCAATTAGAAAACTTGTGGATGCAAAATACGGTATTGAGGTCGTTGTATGGTTGGGAACTCGACCATAACGGCAACCCGCCGCAGTTTTTATCTCTGTATTCCAATGCAAGTTTAGAAAATATTATCCTCTATATCGTGTCATATTGTGCATACGTAATAGAGGTATTATTCGACGAGGTGAAATCCGAGATAGAAACCGAAATCACCAACCAAGTCCCCGGCTCACTGCAATGGTATGTTAAAAAGTTGAAAGAATTTCGATACAACTACACCATCAACGACCTTGGCGAATACAACAATAACAATATTTCCGAAGTCGAATTGCAAAACGCCTTAGTCGTAAAGCATGCAGTAGCATTAGAAGATACCGTAACAGGCTCATTGGTTCTAAAAGTAGCAGGCGACAACAACGGCGAACGAGTACCGCTGCCGCCAATCCAGCAGACTGCATTAGAAGATTATATCATGCGTATCAAGTACGCCGGAGTGCGTACACAATTGATTAATCAAGAAGGTAATACCTTCAACTGTACGGTTGATATATGGTACGACCCGCTGTTGTTACCCTCTGACGTAATCACCAATTGTAGAGCTGTAATAGACAATTATATCAAAAATTTGCCATTCAACGGTGAATATTCCAACATGGCACTAACAGACAAATTGCAAGCAGTGGAGGGTGTAAAAGTGGTAGAACTTACGGAATCATCGTATATTGATAATGGTGAAGAAAAGTCAATCGTAGCTAAGGTAAGACCATACGCTGGATACTTCAACGTAGGAGATATTAAAATTAACACTTACGAATATGAACATTAACATCTTGCAAATAAAGTTTTCGAGGTTGGCAGTATTACTCTTACCGATAATCCTGCGGCAACCCGCAATATGTGCACTATTGAGTATATTGGTATCGCCATTCTCGGAGCTGTTGTCAATGCTTACCAAATTCCGCTACACCACACTCGAACAACTGAAATACAACGGACAAGTATGCAGATTGGAATATTGCCTAAACTCTCTTTTTACAGACCAAACCGGCAACGAACATATACGGGTAGTAGACGGACAACAACAAACAGGACAACCCTTTTATATCTACCCGCGAGGCTCTGCACAACACATCGAAATGCCGATGCCCCGTGGTACTGACGACAAACATATAATACTCAATTACAGAGAAAACAACGCAGAAAAATATTACGATTTCTTTGTAATAGTACCCAAAACATTATCAGTTAACCAAACGAGACTACGGGCTGTAATCAACAATTACAAAACACCCGGCAAATCATTCAAAATCATACTAACATGAAAGAAACAATACTTGGCAATTTTACGGCATTAGGCAAATTTCCGTTAGATTGTGAGACCTTAGCAGCCATGCAATCCAATATCATGAACTATGCCGTAATTGCGATGATAGCTGGTAAAGACTTCCTGATATTATCCGGTTGCAAAGTATCCGGCAGCCGCAGAACCGAAGGCTTTGTATACATCAAAAGCGAAGAAACACCGCTTGGTGGAGAAATCCTTTATCATCCGGAGAGTGTCAACAGTAGTACATGCTACATCGCAGAACAACCGGAAGACGTAACAGCCAACGGCGAACAGTTTACCGCAGCATATACCAAACGTTGGTTAGCTGACGGCATTGGTACAACCTCGTATGCTTGGAACAACTTTGTTGATATATCCACAATTACCAATGCGGCGTTAAACGAGAGTTTAAATACCTTAAAAAACTCTGTAAACGCCGCTTTAACAGATATACAACAAGGCTCTAATTTTAAATTCATACGCGGTATGATAATGATGTGGAGTGGCACAATAGCAGAAATCCCCGCAGGCTGGGCACTTTGCGACGGACAAAACGGCACACCCAATCTGCGCAACCGTTTCATAGTTGGTGCAGGTGGCAGTTACAATATAGGCAATACAGGAGGTAGCAACAGTGTAACATTAACAGTCAACCAAATACCAAGTCACAACCATAGCGGAACAACAAATACAAATTCGGTAATTAACACAACCAGCACAACGATAAAACAGCCTTACAATCGTACTGGTTATCCGAATGACTCAGCAGCCACCACAGATAGGGAGGGTTCCAACTTAGAGAATGGGCGTTACGCATATTGGCGCGGTGGTAGTGGTTGTGATAAAACAGTAATAACCTATAGTGGACTTCCGTCACATACTCATAGTTTTACTACTGGATATACTGGAAGTGACTCAAGCCACGAAAACCGTCCGCCATATTATGCTTTAGCATTTATAATGAAATTATAATTAATTAAATAATATTATCATCATGGCACAAAACACAAGAACCGAACTTAAGAACAAGTTCAAAAGAGGGATGTATCCAACCGAAGGCGATTTTGCAAACGTTTTCGACAGTTACGTCCATAAAGATGATATGGTAGAACTTGAAAAAGTAGTTCAGACCATTGGCAACGAGCAAAAAACACTTGCCACCATCATCAACGAAACCAAAGAAGAGGCAATCTCTTCAGCCGTTCAGCAAGCCGACGAGAGTGAAAAACTTACAGCAATTCGAAATCGTTTAACAACAGTTGAAGACGACATAGATGCTGCTGAAGACAACATTGCCGGTCACGAAACCCGCATTCAAACTCTTGAAACATCAAAATCTGATTATGAGGAGTTCAAGAAGCGTGTACGGGCATTTTTGGAAGACTCCGACGCATCCGACGAGACCATCAACCGCTGGCACGAGATTGAGAGTTTCTTGCAGGGCATTACTGATCAGGAGACTTTGACTGGTTTGTTAGCTGACCTCAAGGCGGAGATTTTGGAACTTATCCCTAAACCTACCCCTGAACCGGTACAGCAAGGCAATTTTATAAAACAGATTGCTGACCTTGACGGTTATTCTGAAGCGCAAGACGGAGAGATTGTACAATACGTAGGGCAGACCACAGACTCCTACACCCGCGGCTTTTTCTACGAAAGAAAAGCAGGTGAAGGCGGTGAAGAAATTCAAGTTACCACAGCTCCATTAACAATTTATGCCAACAAAATGGAATTATCTGACGGTGAAGATTGCGGAGATATTGCCGGTGAATATGAGAGTGTTGATACTGTGCTTAAATATTCGGATTATAACATTTACGGCTACATTATTAACCATCCGCCTGTTGTTGGTCAAAAAATTGTGTCAGGCTCCACGAGAAAAATTACGGAATATACTGATGACTATTTCCATCCTGTACCGATTGAAGAGTATTTCTCCGATGACATGATTCATCAAGGAAAATGGTTGTATCGTCGTAAAACAGACGGTTTATTAATAGCCGTTTTGGAAACACCTATACAAAGCGGCTCAAGTGCTACTTTTGCCTTCATCTTTGTTATGGCCGATGAAAGAAACATTAAAGCAATCTACAAATTCAAATCTGGAGTTTATTCATTTGGCAAATGGGGCGATGTTACGACTGAATCAATTTCTAATCAGCCGTCCTCTTGGCAACACATCCACATTGACAATGTAATCAGCTAACCACCCATTTCTAAAAAAACGAAAAGTCAGTTGATGAAATAACCGACTTTTCGTTTTTTTTTGCATAATATTTTGTAAGATATGCCGTTGCAAATATGTTTTACAACATAGGCGTTTTTTGGTTTTGCGGAAAATAGCGGATGCAATTCTCTTATAAGACTTGATGTCAATAATTTTGACACAAAAAATGTTTCGGACATGGGGTATATGTTTCAAGGTTGCAATTCTCTTATACAACTTGATGTCAGTAGATTCGATACAAGAAATGTAAAATATATGTACAATATGTTTTCAAATTGTTACTCTTTGAAAACAATTTTGGTCGGGGACAATTGGAATACCAAAGCCGTAACTTCGTCAGAATCAATGTTTACAAAATCTAACAATCTTATAGGCGGAAAAGGAACAACCTACAATCAGGGAAAAAACGACAAAGAATACGCCCGTATTGACGGCGGTGAAAATTATCCGGGGTATTTCACTAAAAAATAAAAACTGCTATAAAAAAATCCCTTGCAGAAAGCCTATTTTTTGACATTTCTACAAGAGATTTTTTTTCTTTAGGCGTTTTTAGCGTATTGAGCCGCAGTATAGAAATTTTCTTTTTTTAATTGCGGTAACACTAAATCTTTATCGCTCAAAAGCATTTTCTCTTTCGGAATTTTCCAATCAACGCCAATTGACTCATCAGAAAAAATAATTCCTTGTTCTGACTCCTTATTATAAACGTTATCAACTTTATATTGAAAAATTGCTTTTTCACTCAAAACTACAAAACCGTGAAGAAAACCTCTCGGAATCCAAAACCTGCGTTTGTTTTCTTCAGAAAGTTCAACTGCCAAATATTTTCCGAAGGTCGGAGAATCCGTTCTGACATCAACAGCAACGTCAATAACCTTTCCAAGTGGTACGCTTACAAGTTTAGCCTGAGTATAAGGCGGTCTTTGCAAATGCAAACCCCTAAGAACACCGAATGATGACATTGATTCGTTTTCTTGAACAAAATTTACTTTGCCGACATTCTGCTCAAAAAGTTCTTTCTTAAATGTTTCACAAAAATAACCGCGTGAATCTCCGATTACTTTCGGCTCTATTATTAAAAGCCCTTCAATTTCTGTTTTTATAAAATTCATTTTAATTATGAATTGTGAATTATGAATTGTGAATTATGAATTGTGAATTATAAATTATGAATTATGAATTTTCGACTCCGCCAATCGGATTAAATATTTTCCGTAGTCGTTTTTCTCCATGACTTTTGCAAGGGACAAAAGTTTTTCCGCCGAAATATAACCGAGCGAAAAAGCAATTTCTTCAATACAAGAGATTTTTAAGCCCTGCCGAGTTTCTATCGTCTGAATAAACGAACCGGCTTCGTTGAGAGATTCATGCGTGCCGGTATCAAGCCATGCAAAACCGCGTCCCATGAGTTCTACTCCAAGACGCTCCTGCTCAAGATATTTTTGGTTGACGGTTGTAATTTCAAGTTCACCCCGTTTTGAAGGTTTTATTTCTGAGGCTATTTTAACAACATCGTTAGGATAAAAATACAAGCCGACAACAGCGTAATTAGATTTCGGATGTTCGGGTTTTTCCTCAATTGAAGTTGCCTTTCCGTTTTTGTCAAACGCAATAACGCCGTATCTTTCAGGATCTGTAACGGAATAGCCGAAAACTGTTGCAATATGCTCTGTTTCAACTCTTTTACGCGCATGATGAAGAATATTAGGCAGACCGTGTCCGTAAAAAATATTATCACCCAAAACAAGACAAACGTCATCATCACCGATAAAATCTTTTCCGATAATAAAAGCCTGTGCAAGACCCTCAGGACGGGGTTGCTCTTTATAAGAAAATTTCAATCCCCAATCCTCGCCCGAGCCGAGCATACGCTCAAAAAGCGGCAAATCCTGCGGCGTTGAAATTATTAAAATATCCCTTATCCCGGCTAACATCAACGTAGAAAGAGGATAATAAATCATAGGCTTGTCGTATACCGGCAGCAATTGTTTTGAAATAACTTTCGTTATCGGATAAAGCCTTGTACCCGAACCGCCTGCCAAAATAATACCTTTCATGTCGAGTAAATTATTAAATTTTGTTTTTTGCAAAATTATGGATTTTTTTTCAAAAAAGGAATTATTTTTGTAGCTTTTTACCCTCAAAGCAATGAAAACGTTAAAAAGATATATTTTAGGTCTGATTTTTTTATCGGTAGCCTTCTGCGTAAAAGCCCAAGAACCTATTAAACAGACTATCATAAAAGAACTTAGAAATGCTTCAGGTTTTCGTAAAGCCGTTTTACTTTACGAATTATCCGAAGCGGAAAGCAATATGTCTATTGACCAAACGATTAATTACGCTTTACATACTATCACTTATCTTGATTCCATAAGCGGCAGACCATTTGATTTTTCGAATCCGGGATACGAATCCGATTCTATTCTAAAACTCAGAGCAGCAGCTAATTACCGTTTAGGAAAATCATATCTCGCACTGCTAAAAGAAAACAGCGATACAACCAAAAATTCTTTTTACACCAACAAAGCAGGATATTATTTAAAAGTAAGTTTAACAATACGTCAATTTCAAAAAGACAGCTCGGGAATTGCTAAAGACCTCAACGAATTAGCATTCATTGAGGCTATCAAAGGCAATAGAAGAAAAGCCGATTCTCTTTTTGAAAAAGCATTGAAAATTTATGAAAAACTTCATAACAAAACCGGAATTGCAATGGTGGCAAGTTATATCGGACTTTCGCTAAAAGACAGTGTTGCAACTCAATACAAAGCCGAAATGAATTTTAAAACAGCGTATCAGTATTTTATGGAAACGGGCGATTCGCTCAACGCTGTCAAAACAATGGCTGAGCTTGCCGAATTATATTTTACGCAAGACCTTTTGGACGAGGCACAAGAACAACTTTTGCCGGCTTTGAAATTTTGTGTTAAACACAATCTCCACGTTACCGAAAGTTGGATTCACGGACAATTAGCCAAAATTTACGAAAAAGACAGTGCATATTCTCTCGCATTAATGCACTTAAAACGTCATAACAAAATCATGGATTCGGTTTTGAACGAAAAAAACATAACGCACCTCAACGAATTGTCGTTCAGATACGAAAACGAGAAAAAAGATTTAAGAATTATAAAACTAAACAAACAGACAATAATAGATCAATACATAATTTTCATAACCTTGGGAATTTTGTTAGTAGGTCTTTATTATCTTTACCGTAATCACCGTCTCAACAAAAAACTTACTGAACGGAACATTCAGATTCACAATCAAAACGAACAAATTATACATCAAAAAGACTTAATTGAGGAGGTTCACGAAAACCTCTATTCGAGCATAAACTATGCGGCAAGACTTCAGATGATAATCATAAAAGGCAGTATTACGGCCGAAAACATTTTAAAAGATTATTTTCTGATTTATCTGCCAAGAGATGTGGTATCTGGTGATTTTTATTATGTCAGAGATTATTACGATGATTGCCGCGTGGTTGCCGTTGCCGATTGCACAGGACACGGTGTCCCGGCTGCATTTTTGAGCGTTCTGAATATAACGTTCTTAAACGAATTTTTCAACGACATCGACCACAAACCCGACCCCGCAACACTTTTGGAAGTATTAAGAATAAAAATAAAAAACACACTCAATCAAAACGGCGACGTGTATTCCTCAACAGACGGTATGGATATTGCCATCGTTATCGCTGACAGAAAACAACGCACGGCAAGTTATGCGGGAGCGTACATAGATCTTTTTATCGTTGATGACAAAACCAAAAAGGTAAGAACAATAAAAAGCGTACACAACCCTATCGGTTGGTACAACAAGGAAAGCGATTTTACCAGCGAGGAATTATCCCTAAACGAAAACGATGTTTTGTATATGTTTTCAGACGGTTATACTGACCAGATAAACGTTGATGTTGAGAAATTTACGAAATACAGGATGAGGAAAATAATGGAAGAATTTGCTCCTTACGACCTCCAAACCCAAAAACAACTGTATATCGAAAATTTTATCAATTGGAAAAAAAATGTCGATCAAGTAGACGATGTCCTGCTAATGGGCGTAAGGGCACACTGCCTTTACGACTAAAATTTTTTTCAAAAAAATTTGTTAGTTAGGAATTGTTTTTGTTATTTTGCATATTAGAAATAAACAAACGGATATAATGATTGAAACTGACGAAATAAAAGAAAGACGCAGAAAAATTATTCAGAGCGCAAGAGAAGATTTACAGACGATTTTAGGTAAATACACTCATCAACGCATTTCTGATGAATGGTTCTTTTACGGTTTGGGATTCAACCGTGATGATATGCAATACGTATTCGGATTCAACGCCGGCTTTTTCAAATTAGAGGAAGTTGAAGGATATGCTTATAGTCATGTCGGAGTAAATGTTTTGGTTAGGACCAACGGCATTAATCCCGAAATCAGAACCCAATATCAGAAATTTTTTCGCCATGAATTAACTGATTGGATTACAGAACCAGAACAGAGTTATTCTTCGTTCAGAGGCGGTGTAGGTACGATATTCCCGCATTACAGAAATATTAAAACTTTTTATTCCGATATGCAAATCTGCGAATACATCAGAGAAGGCATTCAAGGAATCGCCAAAATGTATAACGCTATATCGCAGAATCCGGACGGAATTTTTAATAACGTACTTTGCATGAATTCAAGAAACGAAACAATTTTGGATCTTGTAAAAAAAACAGCTCAGCAATCAAAATAAACGATGCAGTTTCTTAATGCCGGTTTTTTGTGGGCGGGATTTGCCGTCTTGATACCGCTGATTATACATTTGTTTAATTTCAGACGTTTCAAAACGGTATATTTCAGCGACGTAAGGTTTTTGCAAAACTTAAAAAACTCAACGAGACATCGTTCGGTACTGAAACATCTTTTAATATTAGCAGCGAGGATATTAATTATAGCCTCGCTTGTTTTTGCATTTGCCGAACCCGTAATTTCCACTTCAGGAGAAACCGGTAACAAAGCCAGTAAAAATGCTCCTCCCGTAATTTATATTGACAATTCATTCAGTATGATGAACGGCAAAATCGAAGGATTAAACCTCGAAAATGCCAAAAACAAAGCCCTTGAAATTGCCGGAGCATTCGATTCTCAAACACCTATAATGCTGATTACCAATGGCTTTTTAGCTCAACACAACCGCCTTGTTAAAGCAGATGGAATAAGGGACTTTTTGCAAAAACTTTCACCCTCACCCAAAGTGCCGACACTCGGTCAGGTAATAGAAAAATCTTTGAACAATCTCAACTTGCTTGATATAGAGCAAGATACGAAAAAAAATATTTTCATAATTTCGGATTTTCAGAAAAGTATTTGCGATTTCAACAAATTGCAGGCAGATTCCAATCTGACAATTTCGTTGATACCTATTGTAAATGAGAGTGTTAATAACATTTATATTGATACTGCGGAATTTCTCTCGCCTCAAAGAATGAAGCTTTCTCAAGAGGAAATTTCGGTAACAATTGCCAACCTTTCAAACGATATTGCAAAAAACGTTCCTATAAAACTCTACATTAACGGCAGTACAAAATGCGCCGAGACAACCGACATCAACGCCGGTGAAAAAAAACAAATCACTTTAAAATATGTCAATCCCGAGAAAAGTCTTGTAAAAGGAAGAATTTCAATAACAGATTTTCCCGTAAGTTATGACAACGATTTGTTTTTCAGTTACAAAATCGACACTCTGAAAAAAGTTTTAATCATAGGCGAAAACAATTCTAAAAAATATTTTAACGCACTTTTTGGTAAAGACAACAATTTTAAAACGGATATAGTTTCAGAAAATCAAGAAGATATAAATTTCAACAACTATCAGTCCGTGATTTTGAACTCGCCTGAAAAAATTTCGAGAACGCTCTGCGGCAAGATTATAAATTTTGTTGCACAAGGCGGGAACGTTGTTTTCGTGCCGTCGTTTTCGGGGTCTGTTGAGGATTATAATTATTTGCTTTCATCGCTTCAATGCAATGTATTTTTGTCGAAAGATACTTTGAAATGCAAAATTTCAAAATTCAACGACAAATCACCGCTTCTGAGAAATGCAATAAAATCCGTCCCGGAAAACGTTGAAATGCCGGTAATTAAACAATGTTATAATTCCTCATCAAATAGTTACGAAAGCGAAGACATAATCCTCGAAAGCGATTCTTACAAAAAAATACTTTCGGCAAATCAATACAAAGGCGGAAGATTTTATGTTTTTTACTCTCCGTTAAACGAAAAAGCGGGAAATCTTGTTACCGACCGTTTAATTGTGCCAATTCTTTACAACGCCGTAACAATATCGCAAAATTATGATTTTTCGTATTACTCCGTTATAGGTAAAGACAACGGAATAAGCGTAAAATTAGACAATTACAGCGAAGGAAAGAAAGTTTTCTTAAAACAAGAAGATTCGTTGAGCGAATTTATTCCAAGACTTTCAGGTCCTGACGGTTACGGAAATTACAAAGTTTTTTCGGAAGATGCAATTCAAACGCCCGGCTTTTATGATTTAACAATAGAAGGACAAAAAGCCGCAACTCTTGCATATAATTATGACCGGAAAGAATCTGATTTAAGATTTAAAAACGTAGAAAAAGTAGCGGACGATTTGAATTCCAAAGGCTTCAAAAACGTCCGCATCATCAATTCCGAAAACGAAACATTCGCTTTAACTGCCGTTAAAGAGGCGGAAAACCGCCCGCTATGGAAAGTTTTTATAATTTTAGCACTGCTGTTCGGAGTGTGTGAAATTCTAATTTGCAGATTTTTATAAAACCCAAAAAAATCAGTCAATCCTTGTTATCTTTGCTCCTAAAGCGTTCAATCTTGCATCAAGGTTTTCGTAACCACGGTCGATTTGTTCTATGTTATGAATAATGCTTTTGCCTTCAGCCGAAAGAGCTGCAATCAAAAGCGCAACACCGGCTCTAATATCGGGCGAGGTCATCGAAGTCGCTTTCAAGGGAAATTTATGGTCAAGACCAATAACTGTGGCGCGATGAGGGTCGCAAAGAATAATTTGCGCTCCCATGTCAATAAGTTTATCAACGAAAAACAAACGCGATTCAAACATCTTTTGATGAATCAAAACGCTACCTTTAGCCTGTGTTGCCACCACTAACAATACACTCAACAAATCCGGAGTCAAACCAGGCCACGGCGCATCAGAAACCGTTAAAATAGAACCATCAATGTATGAGGCTATTTCATAACTATCTTGCGCTGGAATAATTATATCATCGTCTTTTTCCCAAACGTTGATGCCGAGTTTGCGGAATGCTCCCGGAATCAAACCGAGATTTTCACGACTGACATTTTTAACGGTAATTTCCGAACCCGTCATTGCCGCAAGTCCGATAAAAGAACCAATTTCTATCATGTCGGGAAGGCAACGGTGATTACAACCATGAAGTGTTTCAACTCCTCTGATTTTCAGAAGGTTGCTGCCAATACCCGAAATATCGGCTCCCATAGAAACCAACATTTTGCAAAGCTGACAAATGTACGGCTCACAAGCAGCATTAAAAATCGTAGTTTCACCTTTTGCCAAAACAGCAGCCATAACAATATTTGCCGTACCCGTT
>Ga0256407_10002001_pt1 | contig 40426 bp, 35 predicted proteins | sample RumenRJG_04DNA_FD_193489 | JGI IMG/M metagenome (GOLD analysis project Ga0256407, IMG submission 193489) | Bovine rumen microbial communities from Lethbridge, Alberta, Canada - RJG_04 | ecosystem: Host-associated > Mammals > Digestive system > Stomach > Rumen | place: Canada: Alberta... | reverse complement strand
CATGATAGGCGACTCCACAATGGCCAACAAGTCGTACGACAACTCCAAGCCCGAAAGAGGGTGGGGGATGGTACTGCAGGGATTCTTCACCGACAATGTCGTGGTCGACAATCATGCCGTGAATGGCAGGTCGTCGAAGAGTTTTATCGACGAGGGCCGATGGCAGGTGGTGCTCGATAAAATCAAGGCAGGTGATTATGTCATCATTCAGTTTGGCCATAACGATGAGAAGCCGCAGGCCGACCGGCACACCGACCCTGGTTCCACTTTCGATGCTAACCTGAGGAGGTTTGTGGAGGAAACACGGACCCGGGGTGGCCACCCCATTCTCATGAACAGCGTGGTGAGACGGAATTTCCAGCAGGTGGTTCCCCAGAATGATGACGATGAGAAACTGCGCGAGACGGTTTATACCGGAAAGAAGGCTGAGGAGGGCTCGGTGCTGGTAGATACTCATGGCGACTACATCATCGCTCCGCGGAATGTGGCTGTAGCTACCGCCACGCCATTCGTTGATGCCAACAAGGTCACTCACGACCTTGAGCAATCGCTCGGTCCAGAGGAGTCGAAACGCCTTCACATGTGGTTCAAACCCGGTGAGAACCCTTCTCTCCCCAAAGGACGTGAGGACAATACGCATTACTGCGTTTATGGCGCCCATGTGGTGGCAGGCTTGTTGGTCGACGAGATTGGCAAAGTGGCACCTTCACTGAAGAAGTACATCCGCCATTACGACTATATCGTGGCTGCCGACGGCAAAGGCAACTACATGGACTTGCAGCAAGCCGTTGACGATGTTCCTATGGGTAAGAAGACCGTGGTGAGGATTCTCAATGGAGAATGGCAATATCCATCAATTCCAAAAGGAAAGAAAATCAAGTTCTCTGTCTCAGAGCATGCAAAACTGAAAAAGAGATGATTCTTTAAAACATATGATACGACGAAGGGCAGCCCGAGTGGCTGCCCTTCGTCATTATCTGTGTCATTCAGACCTCTTTGAATCGGTCTTTATGAGTTATACTCTTGCCAACTCTTGATTTGAATGTCTTTCTCGTCGAGTGAGCAGAAAGCCATGATGAACGCCTTGGCCAAACGCACGTTGGTCATCAACGGGATATTGTGGTCGATGGCGGCACGACGGATACGGTATCCGTTGGTCAATTCGCGCTTGGTATGGTTTTTGGGGACATTGATAATCAGACCGAAACGATGTGCGGCTATCATATCCATCACGTTATTCTCGCCTTCCTCGTCGGGCCATGCCACGGTCTGGGCCTCTATGCCATTGTCGTTCAAGAACTTGGCTGTACCGGCCGTGCCATAGATGACGAATCCGTTGCGGGAGAGCTGACGGGCAGGCTCAAGCAGGTCGACCTTGCCTTTCGCACCACCACTGCTCATCAGGATGGCAGCATGGTCGGCTTTGTTGGGCAGGCGGTAACCTGTTGCGATAAGGGCATTGAGCAAGGCCTCTTCCATCGAGTCGCCCAGGCATCCCACCTCACCAGTCGACGACATGTCCACACCGAGTACTGGATCGGCGTTCTGCAGTCGTGCGAAGGAGAATTGGCTGGCCTTCACTCCGATGCGGTCGATGTCAAACTCCGATCTGTCGGGACGGTTGTAAGGTACGTCGAGCATAATCTTTGTGGCAGTCTCGATGAAATTGCGCTTCAGTATCTTCGACACAAACGGGAACGAGCGGGATGCACGCAGGTTGCACTCTATCACCTTCACCTCACGGTTCTTGGCAAGGAATTGGATGTTGAACGGACCGCTGATGTTAAGTTCCTTGGCTATCTTGCGGGAAATCTTCTTGATCTGTCTGATGGTTGAGAAATAGATATGCTGTGCGGGGAAAACCATAGTGGCATCGCCAGAGTGCACACCAGCATATTCGATGTGCTCGCTGATGGCATATTCCACCACCTCGCCTTTGTCGGCCACGGCATCAAACTCAATCTCCTTGGTGTCTTGCATGAACTGGCTCACAACCACCGGATACTCTTTCGACACCTCGGTGGCCTTCTCCAAGAAGCGATGCAATTCCTCGTCGTCATAGCATACGTTCATGGCTGCACCACTGAGCACATACGATGGCCTTACGAGAACAGGATATCCTACTTCGTTCACAAACTGCTTGATGTCTTCGAACGAGGTCAGTGCACGCCAGGCTGGTTGGTCGACGCCCAATTTGTCGAGCATGGCCGAGAACTTGTCGCGGTTCTCTGCACGGTCGATGTCGACAGGACTTGTTCCCAGCACGGGCACACCGCGGCGATGCAGTTTCATGGCCAGGTTGTTGGGAATCTGTCCACCCACGCTCACAATCACACCACGGGGCTGTTCCAACTCAATCACGTCGAGCACACGCTCAAGCGACAGTTCGTCGAAATACAGACGGTCGCACATGTCGTAGTCGGTCGATACGGTCTCTGGATTGTAATTGATCATAATCGACTTGTATCCCAGTTTGCGGGCGGTGTTGATGGCATTCACCGAGCACCAGTCGAACTCCACGCTCGAACCGATGCGGTAGGCACCACTACCCAAAACCACCACGGATTTCTCGTTCTTGTAGTACGGGATGTCGTGAACCGGTGGGGTGTTATAGGTAAAGTAGAGGTAGTTGGTGAGTTCGGGATGCTCGCTTGCCACTGTGTTGATGCGCTTCACGGCCGGAACGACGCCTCTCGACTGTCTGAATCGTCTCACTTCCAGGTTCTCCTTCTCCATATTGCCGCTCTTTGGCTTCAATACGAAGCGGGCTATCTGGAAGTCGCTGAAACCAGCGGCCTTCACTTCTTTCAGGAATTCATCGCTCAGGTCCTCAAGTTTGTTGTACTTGAGCAGTTCTTTCTTCAAGTCTACGATATGTTTGAGGCGCTCGATGAACCACTTGTCGATTTTGGTCAGCTGCTCGATGCGCTCTACGGTGTATCCCTCCTCCAGAGCCTGGGCGATGGCGAAGATACGCAGGTCGGTAGGATTCTCCAAAGAGTCGTCTAGGTTCTCAAAGCGTGTGTGGTCGTTGCCCACGAACCCGTGCATGCCCTGACCAATCATTCGAAGGCCTTTCTGAATCATCTCCTCAAAGGTGCGGCCGATACTCATGATTTCGCCCACCGACTTCATCGAAGATCCGATCAGACGGCTCACACCGGCAAATTTGGTAAGGTCCCAACGTGGAATCTTGCAAATCATATAGTCGAGACTTGGTGCCACGTAGGCAGAGTTGGTGGTGCCCATCTCGCCAATCTGGTCGAGTGTATAGCCCAATGCAATCTTCGCTGCGACAAAGGCCAGAGGATATCCTGTGGCTTTCGAAGCGAGAGCCGAAGAACGTGAGAGTCGGGCATTGATCTCAATGATACGGTAGTCATTTGTCTCGGCATTGAAGGCAAACTGGATATTGCACTCACCCACAATGTTCAGGTGTTTCACACATTTCACCGAAAGGTCCTGAAGCATCTTCACTTGTTCGTCGGTCAAGGAGCAGGTAGGAGCCACAACGATAGACTCGCCGGTGTGGATACCCAGTGGGTCGAAGTTCTCCATCGAGGCCACGGTGAAGCAGCGGTCGTTGGCGTCGCGAATGACCTCGAACTCTATTTCCTTCCATCCCTTCAGACTTTCTTCAACGAGAATCTGGGGAGCAAAGGTGAATGCGCTCTCAGCCAACTCCACAAATCCTTTCTCATCATTGCAAAGGCCTGAACCAAGACCGCCAAGGGCGTAGGCCGAGCGGATCATGATAGGGAATCCAATCTCTCGGGCTGCCGCCAAAGCATCATCCATGTTCTCTACTGCATGGCTGACAGGGGTTTTCAGTCCAGCCTCGTCCAGTTTCTTCACAAAACGGTCGCGGTCTTCTGTGTTCATAATGGCTTCCACGCTGGTACCCAGCACCTGAACTCCATATTCCTTCAAAGTGCCGTTCAAGTAGAGTTCCGTTCCGCAGTTCAAGGCTGTCTGTCCACCAAATGCCAATAAAATCCCGTCAGGACGCTCTTTCTTGATGATTTCTGTAACGAAGTGCGTAGTGACGGGTTGAAAATAGACTTTGTCGGCGATGCCTTCACTGGTCTGGATAGTGGCGATGTTGGGGTTGACTAGGATACTGGAGATTCCTTCTTCGCGTAGCGCTTTCAACGCTTGTGAACCCGAATAGTCGAATTCTCCGGCCTGTCCAATCTTCAAGGCCCCACTTCCTAACACAATAACCTTTGACAGTTTTTTCATAACTTTACGATGAATGTTTAATGATTGCTTTAAATCGCGTGCAAAATTACACAAAAATCCCAATAGAAAAAACAGATTGTCGCTTTTTTATATCTTTTAATATTGAATATCCGTTTTTCTTTCAAAAAATAGTCAATTTGTAGCATGAAAAACCATAATGTGACATAGATATGAAAAAAGAAACCGTAACGTGTAAATAAAAAGAGGTCGAAAAGGAGGGAAAAGTCGACGAAAGCAAAAATAGCAGTCTGTTTTTCTTGTTTGGTAATTTGTTTTTATTTATATTTGCAAAAACAATTGAGAATAATATTCATTAACCTTACAAAACACCAAACATTTATGAAGAAAAAATTTATTTGCACCGTATGTGGTTACATTCACGAGGGCACAGAGGCTCCCGAGAGATGCCCAATCTGTAAAGCTCCTGCATCAAAGTTCAATGAGGTCGTAGAGGGCGAGGAACAGCCATTCGCTACCGTTCACGAACTGGGTGCCGCCCGCAAAGAGGGTGCCGACGAGGAGATGATCAAAGACTTGCTCAACCATTTCAATGGCGAGTGTGGCGAGGTAGGCATGTATCTGGCCATGAGCCGTCAGGCCGACCGTGAGGGTTATCCCGAGGTGGCTGAGGCTTTCAAGCGCTATGCGTTCGAGGAGGCAGAGCACGCATCCAAATTCGCAGAACTGCTGGGCGACGTGCTTGGCGACACCGAGAGCAACCTTGAGGCCCGCATAGCAGCAGAGCGTGGTGCCTGTGAAGACAAGTTCCGCATTGCCCGCAATGCCAAGAAGGCCAACATGGATGCCACCCACGACACTGTCCACGAGATGGCTAAGGACGAGGCTCGTCACTGCGCTGGCTTCGAGGGACTCTACAAGCGCCTTTTTAAGAAATAGTCGATAGCCGTTATCAGCAACTATCGCTTACATAAAAATCCCCGCATCCAACTGATGCGGGGATTTTCATGTTTGTTGTTTGATGATTTCTCAAACAGCAGGGATTTCTTGATTAAGCCTCGATGGCAGCCACACCGGGAAGCACCTTGCCCTCGATAGCCTCGAGCAGAGCGCCACCACCTGTGGAGATGTAGGATACCTGGTCGGCCATGCCAAACTTGTTGATGCATGCCACAGAATCACCACCGCCAATCAGCGAGAAGGCGCCATTGGCTGTAGCCTCGGCAATGGCGTCGGCAATAGCCTTGGAGCCACCAATGAAGTTGTCGAACTCAAACACACCGGCAGGACCGTTCCAAAGAATGGTCTTGGCATCCTTGATGGCAGCGGCGAAGGCTTTCCTGGTCTCTGGACCAGCATCCAGTCCTTCCCAGCCCTCAGGGATATCGTTGGCTGCACATACCTGAGTGTTGGCATCGTTGGCAAAAGCGTCTGCAGCGATGCAGTCGGTACCGAGCACGAGGTTCACGCCATTCTCCTTGGCTTTCTTGATCACGTCGAGAGCCACGTCGAGTTTGTCGTCCTCACAAATGGAGTTGCCAATCTTTCCGCCACAAGCCTTGGCGAAGGTATAGGTCATACCACCACAGAGAATCAGGTTGTCAACCTTTCCGAGCAGGTTCTCAATGATACCAATCTTGGTGGAAACCTTCGAGCCACCCATGATAGCGGTGAATGGGCGCTTGATGTTGCCGAGAACGTTGTCAACGGCAGTCACTTCCTTCTCCATCAGGTAACCCAGCATTTTGTGGTCTTTGTCGAAGAACTCGTCGATGACAGCGGTTGAGGCGTGCTTGCGGTGAGCGGTACCGAACGCGTCCATCACATAGCAGTCGGCATAGCTGGCCAGAGTCTTTGCAAATTCCTTCTGGCTGGCTTTCATAGCCTTCTTGGCATCGTCGTAAGCGGGGTCATCCTTCTCGATACCTACGGGCTTGCCTTCCTCTTCAGGATAGAAACGGAGGTTCTCGAGCAACAGCACTTCACCGGGTTTCAATGCGTCGGCGGCATCCTTGGCTTTAGCACAGTCGGGAGCGAACTTCACCTCTGTGCCGAGAGCAGCTGCCACAGCGTCGACAATTTGTCCGAGAGAGAACTTCGGGTTTACCTTTCCTTTGGGCTTACCCATATGCGACATGATGATAAGGGCACCACCATCAGCAAGAATCTTCTTGAGTGTGGGAAGAGCACCACGGATACGGGTGTCGTCAGTGATTTTGCCATTCTCATCCAATGGCACATTGAAGTCTACACGAACGATTGCCTTTTTGCCGGCAAAGTTGAATTGGTCAATTTTCATAATCTAGATGTTGTTGATATAATTGTTAGAGAATATTTTCAGCATGCAAATTTAATAAATTTGTGACAATCCGCTAGGCTTGAATGGTATTTTTTACGTTTTTTTACCATGATGCAATCAGTATGTCAACTCTACTTGGCAAATTGACGGAGTTGATACTTGATTTTGATGTTCGCACGCTTCGACATCTCGCCAGGATTGGTGCCCGGCAGGCCCTCAGGAACGTCCTTTCCGCGACGTGAGTAAAAATCTGTCCAATAGGGGGTAATCCGTCCTTGGGCATCGTGAAACGACATCGTGACAGGTGGGAGAAGACGCTGGCCTGTTTTGTTGACAAAACATTCTGAGACAAGCTCACTGCAATACACCGCCTCGGTGCCGGGCATGAACACGAAATCGTAGGGCCGGCCCAACAATGAGCGAAGACGGGAGATCGTCTGTGCCTTGTCAATCCCTTTCCTGATCCGTCCCACCAATATATGCTTGTTGCTCCTCACGAATTGCTCATAATCAATCTCCCTCACGCCTTCATATACGGCTTCGATGACTTTCATCTTGCCGTTTTCCTTTACCAGCACACCCACATGGTCGATCTCATAATTGTCAGCTCCGGAGGTGACTTCGGTAATGGCATTCGGCTGTTGGGCAATCACGAAAAGCAAGTCAAGATGACACAACTTGCCGGGATTGTCGATGATTTTTTGCGCCATGCCAGCCATGCTCATGAAGAGAATGGCAACGAGAAGTGTCGCACGTCGTGTCATCATTTCATCACCTTTTTCCCATTCACGATATAAATACCTTTCTTCGTTCCGGGATGGGTTACACGAATACCCTGCAGGTCATAAACCTTTGTTTGGAATTCGTAGTCAGACCTTATCGGGGATACACCCTGTGGGTCGCCGGCAGGCATGAAGATGACCTCGCCGAGTGATGGGTCGTCGGTCTTGTGATAGATCACGGTCTCTATGTTTTCAGCATCCTGTGTGCTTACATTCCATATATTGCCCTGGGCATAGACGGTGTTTGCCGAATTGTTGTAAATGTCGTAGAGTACGCCATTGTTGCCATTATCGCGAAACACATTGCCACCAGGGTTGTAGTCGGATGCGTCGGCATCGACTTCGGTCTTTCCCAGATTCACGTCACCACATCCGATGACAGTAATACCCCAAAGGCTTTTTTCGATGATATTGCCAGAGATGACCGCCTTCTGCTTGTAGTAAGGGTCATAGAGGCTGATGCCACTCCCGCCATTATTGGGATTGACCTCGAACTTGTTGTTGGATATTACATTGTTCTTGATGACCACGTCCATGATGCCCATCGTAGTGATACCATAACGGTTGTTGGTGATCTCACAACCCTCGATGCAAACGTTCATGCCTTCTGAGCCAAACCAATTGGCTATGCCGATGCCGCCAACCATGGTAAGGGTGGAGTCGCCCTCTACCACACAATTCCTGATGGTGATGTCTTCAGAGGCTGTCAGGTTGAGTTGGGGAACGTTGCCATTGGCTTGGGAGTTCATCTTGAATGTGCAGTTCTCCACAAGCAACGGACAGAAGAAATTGGCAGCACCACCTATGGCGGCTTTCTGACAATTCTCAAACTCGCAGTTCTCTACCTTGAACGAAGCGCCATTGCCTCCAAGGAAGAGTGCTCCCGATGCGGTGCCATTATGATTCAGGAATTTGCAGTCGCTCACGTTCATACCGGCAGTGGTGCCTCCTCGCAGACCGACATATTCGAAGGTCAGGTTGCTCACTTCGGTCACCTCCTCGCTTTGTATGTTCAGCCCGTAGCATGAGGTCGACTCTCCAAGACGCCCCAGCAGGGTAGGGGTGGCCGCTCTCAAATCGGCCTTGCCTTTGACGACCAGTTCGGCTGCGTCGGCAAAAAGAACGGTAGCGCCATTGTCTATTACGAACTCATCGCCCAGGGCAATGGTCACCGTACCATTGACGACATACGTACCGTCGGTGATTGACACGCCACTTTCGGCTATACCAGCCAAAGTCTCGAACGAATAGGCCTTGCCATCGCCTGGTGTGGAATAATCATTTGCTTGTAGGTTGCAAACAAGAGATAGCATGGCAAGTGCCAGAAGAAATGTCTTTTTCATTATGATGCTTTTAAATCTAGAATAGCAGACATGTTGTCTGTATTGGGAATACTTTATCAAAGCGGATGCAAAAGTAGTGATTTATTCTTAAATAAAGGAGAAAGAAGTAGTTTTTTCAGTCTTCCATGCCATGCATTGTTATCCATTTATAAATAAATGATGGTATTGTTTCCCAATTTTGTGAATAATGACTATCTTTGCCTCAAGTATCACCAAACATCAGACCTATGATGAAAGCACTTAAAACAGAAAAGGCTCCGGCAGCCATCGGTCCCTATAGTCAGGCCATTGAAGTGAATGGTATGGTATTTACCTCCGGACAACTCCCCATTGACCCTTCCACGGGAGCCTTCCCAGAGGGAGGAATCAAGGAGCAGACGAGGCAATCGCTGCTCAATGTCAAGGCCATTCTCAACTCCGAGGGGCTTGACATGTGCAATGTGGTGAAGACAACCGTGTTCCTGGCCGACATGGGCGATTTCGCTGCCATGAACGAGGTGTATGCCTCATTCTTCTCCATGCCGTATCCTGGACGGTCGGCCGTTGCCGTGAAGACCTTGCCAAAGAATGCGTTGGTAGAGATAGAGTGTATTGCTGCCAGATAGAAAGGCCGACTGGCTTGGCATCCTATCCGAACAACTCGCGAAGGGCTTCTTCCACTTTTCTCACAGGATGCAGGCGGATATTGTATCGTCGCGCGTCTATTCCCGACAGGTTGTGACTGGGCACCAGCATATCGGTGAATCCCAGCTTCTCAGCCTCGGCTATTCTTTGCTCTATACGACTCACCGGGCGCACCTCGCCACTCAATCCCACCTCTCCAGCCATGCACCAGCCTGGTTCGATGGCGGTATCGACATTGCTCGACAAAACGGCGGCTATCACGCTGAGGTCCATGGCCAGGTCGGTGACACGCAGTCCGCCAGCGATGTTGATGAACACATCTTTTTGGATGAGTTTGAACCCCACGCGTTTCTCCAGCACGGCAAGAAGCATGTTCAGACGGCGTTGGTCGAAACCTGTGGCCGACCGTTGTGGGGTGCCATAGGCGGCAGTCGAGACCAAAGCCTGAGTTTCCACAAGGAAGGGCCTGATGCCCTCGACGGCTGCTGTGATGGCCACTCCCGATAGTCCTTCGTGATCTTGCGAGAGCAAGAGTTCGGAAGGATTGCTCACAGGCCGGAGTCCATTCTGCCGCATCTCATAGATTCCCAGTTCGCTGGTGCTGCCAAACCTATTCTTGATGCTTCGCAGAATGCGGTACATATAATGCTGGTCGCCCTCAAACTGAATCACGGTATCGACAATATGCTCCAGAATCTTTGGTCCTGCGATGGAGCCCTCTTTGTTGATATGGCCTATCATCAAGACTGGGATACCGCTCGACTTGGAGAATCGCAACAAGGCCGAGGCACACTCCCTAATCTGGGACACACTGCCGGGCGAACTGTCCACCTCTTCAGTATAGATGGTCTGGATAGAGTCGACAACCACCAGTTCGGGCTGGAAATTCTTGATTTGCGCGAAGATGTTCTCCAGCGAGGTCTCGCAGAGGATATGCACGTTGTCGCTATCACCTTTGCCGATACGCTCGGCACGCATCTTCAGTTGGTGGGCACTCTCCTCACCGCTGACATAAAGAATCTGGCGTTCGGGCATATTGAGTATCGTCTGGAGTGTGAGCGTGCTCTTTCCTATACCGGGTTCACCTCCTAAAAGCACTATCGATCCGGGCACCAGTCCGCCTCCAAGAACCCTATTGAGCTCATTGTCGTACATATCCATCCTCGGGGCTTCCTGCGATGCAATGGAGCGCAGGGGCTGGGGGTGGTTCTTCCCCGACAGAGAGGAACGGATGACGCTGGCAGCCGAGCGGGCTGCCTGACTGCCGGTGTCGCTGCTCACCCTGATTTCCTTAAAAGTGTTCCACTGTCCGCAAGATGGACATTTCCCTATCCATTTCGACGACTCTTGTCCGCAGTTCGAGCAGACATATGCTATCTTGTCTTTTGCCATATCACATTATTGAAGTATCGTCTGAACTTCTGTAACCTCTGTGCTTCTTTCAACTTGCAAAAGTAGAGTTACATTATTTATATAGTGGTCTCCCACTCATACCAGTCATAACAGATGGCGCGTCCGCCAAAACCTTCTTTCTGCGAGATGAGCGAGGTGTTGAGGTCATGACCGTCACCATCGCTGGATTTGCCGAAGTCGAAATACTTGGCATCCCATCGCTCCTCGGTGAGTATATGCCTGAAGAGGGCATCCACAGCATGCAGGCGCTTGCCTTCCTCACTGGCAGAGATATATTGTGCGTGCACCACCTCACCACAAAGATAAAGCACCGTTCCACCCACCGTGCGCCCCTCTTTTAGGGCGGTATACAAACGGATGTTCTGCGGGAACCGTTGATGCAACAGTTTGATCTCCTCTATCGTATGCACTGGCCGCGCTCCATATTTCTGCCAAAGGTTGCCTGTAAGAATCTGCCAGAAAGCATCGAAATCATCACTGCGCTCAACGATGACGCCCTCTGCAAAAGCCTTGTTGGCGCCATATCGATGGTCGCGGCGCCAACGGATGGGTGAGGCAAGGGGAATGGTGGTGGAGACATGCCTGACGTTGATGCGGGCATTGCATACGTTCAGCATTGCATACAGGTCTTCCTCCGAGGGCTGGCGATGATAAATCCATGGAATAGCCTTGTATACCACTTTGCCGATGCCAAGACGGCGAAGATGGTCGTTGAGCGCTGTAAACAAAGTGCGAACGCCTTCGACCGTGGCCCGCTCGTCTACAATCAGTCCGCCATAGGTGAGTCCTTGATGGCTATAGATTGTATCACCGACCTGGTTGGCCGGCAGCATGGCGTAAATGCCATGGTCGTCGGAAAAAATCAGTGAATGGTCGGCGAATCGGTCGGAATGATAGTCCATGTAGGTCCGCAGGTGCAGAAACGTGCCATTCTTGGAACGACCTACAAATTCGTTCCATGTCTTTTCATCTTGATGGGTGTATCGCCTTATTTCGAACATTGGGTATAGGAAAGGAATTCGTCGTAATCCCTGATGTAATCGTCTTCGTCGAATTCATGAGATGCCAGCACCAAGCATACGGAGCCAGAGGAGAAATCGTCGAGCGTACGCCATACGCCAACTCCCACATAGAGTCCCTGGTAAGGGTGGTTCAGGTGAAAGGTCTTGCGTTCTTTCCCATTGTCGAGCGTGACGTCAAATGAACCGCTCACGGCGATAATGATTTCCTCGCACGCTTTGTGGGCATGCCCACCACGGCCTTCCCCGGCAGGGATGTCGTATGTCCAGTAGACCCTGTTGATGGCAAAAGGCACCCCACTGGCTTGCTCGGCTACAGTGAGGTTGCCCCGTGGGTCTACAATCTTGGGCAGTGAAAGAATTGCGGCCTTATTTTTCCACATAGGGATCTACACCTAAAATTGTTGTGGCGAGGCGCTTGGCCTTGTTGCGGAGCGCATCGACATCTGCATCCAAGTCGCCATAGCACAGCACCACGCCCATACGTCGGCCGAAATGGGCTTTGGGCTTGCCAAAGATGCGCACACGGGTATAGTCTTCAGTCAGTGCCTCGTCGAGATGGTAGTCGAGTGGACCGTCTTTCTCTTCGGGTGAGAGCACCACCGCACTGCAGCCTGCATGCTCGAGATGGATGCCGGCGATTGGCAGGCCGAGGATGGCGCGCAGATGCAGTTCAAACTCACTGAGGTTGGTGGTATGGCCCAAGGTCACCATGCCCGTGTCGTGCGGACGCGGACTGAGTTCGGAGAAGATGACCTCGCCCGATTTCGTCAGGAAGAACTCCACTCCCCAGATGCTTGCACCACCAAGGGCCTTTGTCACTTCGTCGGCCATATGCTGGGCTTGGCGAAGAGCGCTGTCGCTGATACGATAAGGTTGCCAACTCTCTCGGTAGTCACCGCCTTTCTGAACGTGACCAATCGGCGGACAGAACAACGTGGGACCATTCTTTTGCGTGACCGTGAGCAGTGTGAACTCGGAGTCGAAATCGATGAACTCCTCGATAATCACTTCCTTCACATCACCACGGCTGCCATCCATGGCTTCCTGGAAAGCGGCTTCCAACTCGTCGCTGTTATGCACATAACTCTGACCGTGTCCGCTCGACGACATCAGGGGCTTCACCACACAAGGGAACCCAATCTCGCTGGCTGCCTTGCGAAACTCGTCAAGGGTCTTGGCGTAGAAATATTTTGCGGTCCGCAGACCGAGTTCGCGTGACGCAAGGTCGCGGATGGCACGACGGTTCATCGTGTAGTTCACCGCCTTGGCACTGGGAACCACCTGGATGCCCTCTTCCTCGAAAGCGAAGAGGCGCTCTGTGCGTATAGCCTCGATTTCAGGAACGATGATGTCGGGGCAGTGCTTCCTCACGATGGCCTCGAGGGCATCACCATCGAGCATGTCAAATACTTCCCGCTCGTCGGCCACCTGCATGGCCGGTGCATTGTCATAATGGTCGCAGGCCACGACATGTACGCCTGCTCGTTTGGCGGCTATGACGAACTCTTTTCCCAGCTCGCCAGAACCCAACAATAAGATTTTTTTCATCTTCTTTGAATTGTTATATGACGATGGCTCTTATCGGTTGCCATACATCTCCTCGTAATATTTCTGATAATCTCCACTGGTCACCTCGCTAACCCAGTCCTGGTGCTCCAGGTTCCACTTGATGGTCTTCACGATACCCTCGGCGAAGCAAGTCTCGGGATACCAGCCCAGTTCGTCCTTGATCTTCGTGGGGTCAATGGCATAGCGCATGTCATGGCCCAGACGGTCGGTGACAAAGGTGATGAGCGAGTCGTTGATCCAGTCGATACTGATTTCGCCAGCCGCATCGCGCTCCTGCTTCTTGAGCACCTTGCGCAGTTCTTTGTTCTCCGCCATCATGTCGTGTATGGTCTTGATGGTCAGGCGCACGATGTCGATATTCTTCATCTCGTTGTGCCCACCTACGTTGTAGACTTCGCCCTCACGACCCTCGCGCACCACGAGGTCGATGGCCTTGCAGTGGTCTTCCACATAGAGCCAGTCGCGCACGTTCTCGCCCTTGCCGTATACAGGCAGTTGCTTGCCGGAAAGGATGTTGTTGATGATGAGCGGGATGAGTTTCTCGGGGAAGTGATAGGGACCGTAGTTGTTGGAGCAACGTGTGATGGTCACGGGCATGTGATAGGTGTCGTGATAGGCCATCACGATGAGGTCGGCAGAGGTCTTCGACGCACTGTACGGACTGTGAGGGCACAGCGGCGTGGTCTCGGTGAAGAAACCGTCCTCGCCCAGCGAGCCATATACCTCGTCGGTAGACACTTGGTGGTAGCGCTTGCCAGCCTTCCATACTGGATAGCCGTCGGCACCCTTTCCTGTCACCCAAGCCTTGCGTGCGGCGTCGAGCAGGTTCTGTGTGCCCAGGATGTTGACCGAAAGAAATAGCTGCGGATCTTCTATCGAGCGGTCGACATGGCTCTCTGCGGCGAAGTTCACCACAAAGTCGATGTCGTTTTCGGCAAACAACCGCTCGGCGAGTTGCCGGTCACGGATGTCACCTTTCACGAAGACGCAACGCTGGTCGTCGATGTCGTCCTTGATTGTGCCGAGATTGCCGGCATAGGTCAGTGCGTCGAGCACAATCAGTCGGATCTCCTCGTCTTTGTATTTTTTATAAAGCAGGTACTTGACGAAGTTCGCACCAATGAAACCTGCTGCTCCGGTAATAAGATATGTTTTCATATATTGGATATTGTGTTTGATGTCTTACAGTCGACAGGCATTGCTATCTGCCTCCTAATGATATAACCTCGCAATCGCCGAATTTATTGCCTTCGATGGTCAGTCTGACCAAAGTGCGCTCTTGTTGCCATCCTTGAAGACCGGCTGCGCCCGGGTTGATATGCAGGAGTTGCAGGGTCTTGTCGTATTTCACTTTCAGTATATGCGAATGGCCGCTGATAAAAAGTTGTGGCGGACGGGAGGTGATTTGCCTGATGATACTGGGGTCGTAGCGTCCGGGATATCCGCCGATATGTTTCATCAGCACTTCCACATCCTCGCATTTGAACCGAAGGATTTCGGGAAACATCAGGCGCAGGTCGCCGCCGTCGCAGTTGCCGCAGACAGCCCTGAGATGCGCCACCTTTCCAAGGCGCTCGGCCAGCTCCACCGAGCAGATATCACCGGCATGCCAAATCTCATCGCAACTTTCGAAGTAAGTGGCATAGCGGTCGTCCCAATAGGAGTGGGTGTCGCTGATGATTCCTATCTTTTTCATTTGGCCTCTGGCAGTTGAAGTCTTTGTCTCACGTACTGGGCAATGAGTTTGGCACTGCCCTCTATTCCCAACAACGAAGAGTTGACAGAGAGGTCGTAGGACTCGCACTGTCCCCACTTCTTTCCTGTGAAGTAGTTATAGTAGGAGGCGCGGTTGCCCTCTTTGGTGTTGATGATTTTCAAGGCTGCCTCATAGTCGCATCCATGCCGGTGCATCACCTGGGTAGCACGCTCCTTGATGTCGCCTGTGATGAAGATGTTGATGGCGTCGGGATAGTCGCGCAAGATGTAGTCGGCACACCTGCCCACGAAGACACAGTTGCCCGTCTTGGCAGCCTTGAGGATGGCCTCGGCCTGGAACTGGAAGAGGCTCTCCTCAGAGAAATTATTGGTGTAGAAATTGTTGTCGCTCAGGTGCTGGGTGTGCAAGTGGAAGAGCGATTTGAAAAACCGCTTGTGCTCGTCGTGCTGCTCGAAGAATGATTCGCTGAAACCACTTTCCTTGGCTGCCAGGTTGAGAATCTCCTTGTCGTAGAACGAACAGCCAAACTCCTCGGCAAGCAGTTTGCCGATGGCACGTCCACCGCTGCCCAGTTGGCGTCCAACGTTGATGATAATTTTCTTTTCAGCCATTATCTTGTTGTTGATGTTGAACCTTGAATTGTCTCATATACTTGCGCATGATGGCAAAGGCCACGATAGCGGCAATCAGGTCGGATGATGGGAGGGCAAACCACACTCCGTCGAGTCCGAAGAACCGGGGTAGGACGAGCAGGATGGGCATGAGGAAGAGGAGTTGTCGCGACAACGACAGGAAAATGCTCACCTTTGCCTTCCCGATGCTCTGGAAGAAGTGAGTGATCACAATCTGGTAACCCACTACAAAAAGGAATATATTGGCCACTCTCAGACCTCTTTCAGCCATCTTGATAAGCGACTGGTCGGAAGTGAAGACCCTTGCGCAGTAGTAGGGCATCAACTCGCTCACGAGCCATCCTACAAAAGAGACGACGGTGGCCGAGATGATGGCATAGCGAAGCACCTGCATCAGACGGTCGAAACGCATCGCACCATAATTGTAACCCGCAATAGGCTGCATGCCTTGGTTCAGTCCAAAGATGACCATGAAGAAGAGGAAGGAAATACGGTTGACGATGCCGTAGGCGCCCACGGCCAGGTCGCCACCATAATGCATGAGGCTCTTGTTGAAAAAGATGACAATCAGGCACGAAGTGGCATTCATCGAGAAGGGCGAAATGCCTATAGCTATGATGTTCTTCACCAGATTGCCGTTCAGTTTGTAGATGCCTTTCTCAAAGTGCAAGATTTCGTCTTTATGGCTGAATTGCCTGCATTGCCAACTCAGCGCCGCTATCTGTGAGAGGATGGTGGCAATGGCGGCACCCCGTATGCCCCAACCCAGCACATAGATGAAAATTGGGTCGAGGATGGTGTTCAGCACCACGGTGAAGATGGTGGCCATCATGGCCATTCGTGGCTTTCCAGAGGCGCGGAGGATGGCGTTCATCCCAAAATACATGTGGGTGAACATGTTGCCCATCAAGATGATCTGCATATACTCTGTGGCATACGGCAACGTGTTGTCGCTGGCTCCGAAAAAGCGCAGAATGGGTTCAAGGAAATAGAGGGTGACGGCGGCAAACACTATGCCGATGATGATGTTCAGGCTTATCGTGTTTCCGAAAATCTTCTCGGCCGTGGCATAGTCTTTCTGGCCGAGCCTGACAGAGATAAGGGTAGAGGCACCCACGCCTATGGCGGCTCCAAACGCTCCCGATAAGTTCATGAACGGGAAGGTGATGGCCAAACCCGAAATGGCCATCGCACCCACACCCTGGCCGATGAATATGCTGTCGACCATGTTGTAGAGCGAGGATGCCGTCATGGCAACAATAGCGGGAAGGGCATACTGAACCAACAGTTGCCCCACAGGCTTTGTGCCCAACTCCAATGCTGCTTTCTTGTTATCCATGTGATAATTATCTGATGCAAAATTACACAATTCCATCGAATGGAGCAAGAAATCGTGGTCCAATCACTCTACTTTCCGGATTGTAGGTGGTTTTTTGAATGAAAAACGAGTTAATTGAAAAAAAAACGGTAATTTTGCTTTCCAATAACCAATCCTTACCTTGGAAGCCAATATGCTGAAAAGAATAGTATTCATCACATTCTTGTTGTTTGCCGCCATACAAAGTCAGGCTAAAGAACCTCCAGCTACCAACGGCGATTCTTTTGTCCGCTTTCCTGGTGGCAAGTGCTTCCTCTATAGGCTCCAGCTCACCGACAAACACCACACGCCATTCTCCTTGTCTCGCCCAGAGGAGTTCCTTTCAGGAAAATCGATAGAAAGGCGGAAGAGACAAGGACTACGGCCTGATTCCACCGATTTGCCCCATACTCCAGAATACCTGAATATGATAAATGGAATAGAGGGTGTGAAGATTGTATGCAAGAGCAAATGGAACAACACCGTTGTGGTGAGGGTGAAGAGCACCAATGTGGTGAGGAAACTCCAATCGCTGCCGTTCGTGAAAGAAGCCATCAAGGTCTTTACTGCTCCCGATTCGGTGAAGGCCCCGGTCAGGTCGCTCTTCCACAAAGAACTCGAACTTCGTGAGGATTTGCCCGACGACCACTATGGCTTGGCCAAGGGGAATATCGACTTGGTGCACGGCCGTCCGCTTCATGATATGGGATATAAGGGCCATGGAATGACTATTGCGGTCTTCGATGGCGGATTTATGAATGCTGACCGCATTCCGGCCTTTGAGAATGTGCGCATCAAAGGAACGCGCGACTTCGTGGTCTTCGCGTCGGATGACATCTTCAAGGAGATAGACCATGGCACGAAGGTGCTCTCTACGATGGCCACCAATTTGCCCGGTGTGTTTGTAGGCACGGCTCCCGAAGCCGAGTTCTGGCTGTTCCGCACCGAAGACACTCGTACCGAGAGTCTGGCGGAGGAGGATTATTGGGCTGCCGCGGCCGAATTTGCCGACTCTATTGGGGTCGACATCATCAGCAGTTCGCTGGGGTTCCAGGATTTCGACGATAAGACCACCGACCACACATATACCGAACTCGATGGCGCCCACGCCCTCATCTCCCGCACAGCCTCGATGCTTGCCAGCAAGGGTATTGTTCATGTGAATAGTGCGGGTAATGATGGCATGGGCACTTGGAAGAAAATCAATTTCCCTGCCGACGCACGAGATATCCTTGCCGTAGGTGCGGTCAACGCATTGAAAATGAATTCCTCGTTCAGTTCAGTAGGTCCTACCCAAGACGGGAGGGTAAAGCCCGACATCATGGCCTTGGGCAGTTCCACCGCGGTCATCTCGGGCCGAGGGTCTGTGAACAACGACATGGGCACGTCGTTTGCGGCGCCGATTATTTCCGGTTTGGTGGCCAGCTTGTGGCAGTCGGCTCCCACCAAGACTGCCTACCAGGTGATGGATGCCATCCGTCGAAGTGGCGACAACTACGACACGCCTAACAATGTGTTTGGATATGGCATACCCGATTTCCTCAAAGCCTATCAGATTCTCAGAGAAAAGAAATAGCCACCGTGAAAGCAGACAATCCACATCTTACACTATTCGAACTCAATCAGTTGGTGAGAGAACTCATCGAGACTGAGATGCCCCACGAGTATTGGGTAGAGGCCGAGGTCTCTGAATTGCGCGAGGTGGGTGGACATTGTTATATGGATCTTATACAGAAGGATATCTATAACAATACACCCGTCGCCAAAGCATCGGCCAGATGTTGGCGCAGCAGTTGGAATGGCATCAAGGCGCGGTTCGTTCGTGTTACCCATAAGGTGCCCGGACCAGGCATGAAGATGCTGCTCAAGGTGTCGGCACAGTTTCATGAGAATTATGGCTTCTCATGGATTGTCTCCGACATCGACCCCACTTTCACGCTCGGCGATATGGCTGCCAAGCGACAACAAATCCTCCGGCAGTTGGAGGCTGAAGGTATTATCTATTATAACAAGGAGTTGGTGTTGCCTTTGTTCACCCAGCGCATTGCGGTCATCTCAAGTGCCACTGCTGCCGGGTATGGGGATTTTTGCAATCATCTTGATGAGAATGAACATGGCTATGTGTTCTACACACAACTGTTTGAGGCTGTCATGCAAGGCGAGGGGTTGGAGCAGAGCATTATTGCTGCCATCAACCGCATCGAAGACCAAGCTGCCCATTTCGATTGTATCGTCATCACAAGGGGTGGGGGAGCAACCAGCGATCTTTCTGGGTTCGATGCGCTTGATCTGGCTCGTAAAGTTGCAATTTGTTCTTTGCCAGTCATCACCGCAATAGGACACGACCGCGATGAGAGCGTGCTCGACATCATCTCGAACACAAGGTTGAAGACGCCCACCGCTGCCGCCGCATTCTTTATCGACCGCTTGAGAGAGGTGGAGATACGTATCGACGATGCGCACCAACGAATTCTCCGGGCTGTGGATCAGACTGTAAGTAAAGAGAAACTGAGACTCAACCATCTCGCTCTCAGGATACCTTCTCTTTTCGCTATAGCGAAAACCCGCCAGAATGCGAAAATCGACACCTTGTTCATGCGTGCCGTGAATGCATGCAACCGTACTACCACCAACAAGCGACATCGCATCGAACAACTTGCACAGACCATTCCTCCCGCCGTCTTGCGCAAGTTGAGTCAGGAGAAGCACCGCCTGGAGATGTTGGCCAGCAAGGTAAGCAACCTCGACCCTCAACTTCTTCTCGACCGTGGATACAGTATCACTACCTTTGAGGGCAAAGCGGTGAAAGACCCCACATTACTACCTGTCGACGCCATTATAGAGACACGGTTGAAATCGGGGCGTCTTACCTCTAAGGTGATTAACGTCGACAATCAATCATAGAATACCAATCATCATCAAAAAAAATACATTAAAATGGACGAACCCATCAAATACGAGGAAGCAGTAGCACAGCTGGAGCAAATCGTGAGAAAAATGGAGAACGACGAGTTGGATATCGACACGCTCGCCGCTGAACTGAAGAAAGCGCAGGAACTGATCAATCTGTGCAAGACCAAACTGACGTCGACTGATGAAGAAATCAAAAAATTGCTTGACAATGACTAAAAATTGACGTCAGCTGGACTTTATTTCAAAAAAAATCATAAAAAAACGTCGTTGAGATAACAAATTCCCTTTTTACTCGTCTCTATTATAGAGCGCGCCCGAAAAACACGTACTCAAGGGCGCAAGGTACACTTATCACTTAATGTTTGACTAAGAATTAATTGGAAGAATGGGAATGAAATTATTTAACGACACGAGTGCTTACATGAAAGATGTGACCAACTTGGTTTGGAATTATATCCGCCATCGTGACTTATATCCCGAGAATGCAAAATTAGCGGTACAACCCGAAATAATGGCCAACGTTATCGACGACCCTTCACAATGCCAGTATTGCGATTTCTATGATCTCAAGATGCTGATTGCCAAAGATGGCACCGGAAACCAGATACCCAACCAACTGGCGATACAGAAAATGGCCAACCGCTACTTTCAAGTAGGATAAGCGACTCGTAAGCCAATATTAACCCCTGGACTTGGTCTGGGGGTTATTTTTTTCCAGTTTCTTCAGCCTGCGTTGGGGCTCCGGTGCTTCGGGATAAAGGCTGAGCGCCTTCTTGTAGTTGGCAATGGCCGCATCGGGCATACCCTCGCGCTCACACTCTTTTCCCATCAGTGTATATTCGGCTGCGAGCCTTTTCAGTAAATTCTTCTGACGTTGCTGTTCCTCCTCCATACGGCGGCACTCATTTCTAAAGCCCGACAAGTGGTTGAGCTTCATCCTAATGAGACGTCTCACCTCAGGTCTTTCAATGTCGTATCGATGATGGATGGCTTTGAAGAAATTGTCCAAAAAAACCTCCATGTCTCCTGCGTCAAATGCCTTTACAGCATCGTGATACTCCTTGTCGGCCTGCGACTCCTTCAGCACGCTGTCAATCATATTGCGGTTGTTGTAGTTACGGGCGAACCTCACCACCTCGCTTCTGACAAAGATATCCGACATGCGGATGGGATCCTTCAGCGATATGCCTTCAAGAGAACGGCAACGTGAGAGTGCCACATAGGTCTGACCACCGGCAAAAGCGCCACCGGCCAGGTCGATGTTCACTCTTTGGAATGTGAGGCCCTGGCTTTTGTGCACCGTGATAGCCCATGCCAGACGGATTGGATATTGCACGAAGCGGCCTATCTCCTCTTCCTCGATTTTCTCCTCTTGCTCATTGTAGGTATAGCGCATGTTGCTCCACACCGCTTGGTCTACATCATACTCCTCACCCTCATCGGTCCTGACCATAAGCAATTGATTGCCTTCCTCGTCGAGGTCGATGCCTGTAATCGTGCCGAGCGTACCATTCACCCATCTATGCTCCATGTCGTTCTTCACGAAGATGACCTGTGCACCCACTTTCACATCCAAATCAATGGTGGTAGGAAGACTGCTTTCCGGAAATTCGCCATCGATGGTGCCTTTCAGGGTCACCACGTCGCCTGGCAACTGTTGCAAATGCTGGTCGTTGATATAGTCTACCGTATCTCTGCGGGTGGACAGCGTGATGGAGAGATCACTCTCATTCTTGGCCAATTGCTTGCCTACATGCTGGTTCAGCACCGATAACTCGGCCGAGGATATGGTATTCGTGCGAATCTTGTCGAGAATATGTATGAACTGCTCGTCGTTCTGGCGATACACTTTGGTCAACTCTATGCTTACCAATGACATCTGCCTGAAGACACGGGCGTCGAAAAAGAAAGCCGACGGATAGAATGGTTGAAGCAACTGGCGGTCTTCTTCCTTGACCACAGGCTCCAACTGGTAGATGTCGCCCACCAGAAGCAATTGCTTGCCTCCGAAAGGCTCGTACCTGTTTCTGGTATAGATGCGCAGCACTTTGTCAACGAAATCGATGATGTCGGCCCTTACCATGCTGATTTCGTCGATGATGATGAGTTCCACCTCGCGGATAATCTTCCGCTTCTCGCCTGTGTATTTCAAGGTCTCACGGATGTTCTTCTCCGAGTAGTTCACATCGTTGGGCAACAAAGGGTGAAAGGGTATCTTGAAGAAACTGTGCAATGTGGCGCCACCCACATTGATGGCGGCAATCCCGGTAGGGGCCAGAACCACGAACTTCTTTTTGGTCGTCGAGCAGATATATCTGAGGAATGTGGACTTGCCTGTACCGGCTTTCCCCGTCAGGAAAAGGGAGCGCCTGGTATACTCTACAATCTGGAGCGCATTCTGGAACTCAGGATTGTTGGTGTCGATATGTGTCGTAGTAGGAGCCACGGGGTTTCATTGAAATTCGACGTCGAAATTGTCTCCCTCACCGCTTGGCGGGCGCGATGATTCCGTCTCTTCCAACTCGGGGATGACTGTCTCGCGGCTTCCCATATCCCAATTGGGGATGGAGTCTTCTTGCCTGGCGGGCGAAGGAGATACCACCACTTGCCTGTTGCAGACGAACAGGTCGTCGGAAATGTCGATGTCTTCTCCTGCAGGTATCTCGAACTTGCCCCAATACTTGGTGAAATCTTTGTTCACCAAGACGAAATAAAGGAAATTCCCACATACAGGAAGGGCAGTATGCGCTCCCTGGCCGAGGGCAGCGCTCTTGAAATGTATTTGGCGGTATTCACCGCCTACCCACGCTCCACAAACAAGATGTGGTGTGACGGCAATGAACCACCCGTCGGCAGCATTATTTGAAGTGCCTGTCTTGCCGCCGCACTCTACCACGCTGGCAGGAATATACGAGTTCATTCCTCTTGAGGTGCCATCCTTCACACCGTTTACCAATAGTTTCTGCATCAGGTAAGCGGTCTTGTAGGGCAGTGTCCTGGGGGTATCGGTCGGACCCTCATATACTAAGTTGCCCTCGCTGTCTAAAATCCTCGTCACCAAGACGGGCTCATGGCGTTTTCCGTCGTTGGCAATGGTGCTATAGGCGTTCACCATCTCGAGCAGGTTGACGTCAGATGCACCAAGCAGTGTGGAAGGGTGGGGGTCGAGTTGGCTCTTGATACCCATGTCGTGTGCGGTCTTGATTACATTCTTCAAGCCCATCTCCACGCCCAACCTTACGGCCACAGAGTTGGTGCTCTTGGCAAAGGCTTGCTTCAGGAACAAGGAGTCGCCGGAAAAATACTTGCTGGCATTGGTGGGCTTCCAGATGGTTTCCGTACCGGTCTTCTCGTCGTAGATAGGCACACTCACAGGTTCGTCACGTCTTTTGTCGCAGGGTGTCAGTCCTTGGTTGAAAGCCTCGGTATAGACAAACAATTTGAAGGTGGAACCAGGTTGGTGCATGGCGGTCACTTTGTCGTATTGCCATATGTTATAGTCGATATCGCCCACCCAGGCCACCACGGCACCTGTCTGGGGCTCCATCGCCACAAAGCCGCAGTGAAGGTATTTCATCATATATCTCAAGGAGTCGAGTGTGCTCATCTCTGTCTCATACTCTCCTTTATCGGGCGACCATAATTTCACTTGATGGGGCTTGTTCAGATAATAGTTGATGGAGTCGGTATTGTTGTTGAAACGACGTTTCAAGTCCTCGTAGACAGGCATTTTCTGCACGGTCTTCTCCACGAAGTCGGGTATCGGGTTGCCCTTCTCGTCACGCCAGGGGTCGGCACCGGCCCAGTCGGCGGCGAAGGTCTTTTGAAGCGACTTCATCTGTTTCTCCACCGCATTCTCGGCACATGCCTGCAAGCGTGTGTCGAGCGTGGTGTAAATCTTCAGTCCAGAGGTATATAGGTCGTATCCGGTCTCATGGCACCATTTCGCCAAGTAGGCCTCTACGGCATCCTTGAAATAGGTGGTTTGTTTTTGCGTCCCGGTGTCCGACGAATAGGAGAGCACAACAGGTTTTTTCGACAACCGTTGGTATTCCTCCTCGGAGAGGTGCCCGTTCTTCACCATTAGTTTCATCACCACATTCCTACGGCTCTCACTGTTCTTGGGGTTGAGCAATGGGTTATAGAACGACGTGGCCTTGAGGATGCCAACGAGAATGGCAGCCTGGTCGGTGGTGAGTTCAGAGGGGGTGATATTGAAATAGTTCTTGCTCGCCGTCTTGATGCCAAAGGTGTTGGAACCGAAATCCACCGTGTTGGCATACATGGTGAGAATCTCTTTCTTGTCGTAGACCATCTCGATCTTCGAAGCGATGATCCACTCCTTGGTTTTCACAATGAGCATTCGCAGTCCGGGGATGTCGCTCAGCAATCCATTCGACGTCTGGGTGCGCATGCGGAACATGTTCTTGGCCAATTGCTGGGTAATGGTCGACGCGCCCCTGGCCTCCTGGTGGATCACCGCATCCTTGATGGCGGCGAGAATACCGCTGAAGTCCACGCCATGATGATAGTAGAAACGTTCGTCCTCGGTATCGACCAACGCATCCCAGAAAACGGGAGCCACGTCCTCGTATTTTACGGGACTGCGGTTCTCATTGTAAAATTTGCCAATACGCTTGCCGTCAGCGCTGAATATATCAGATGCCGAGATGGTTGGTGGATGGAGAATCTCGTAGAAACCAGGTGATTTGCCAAAAAGGCCCAGGAAATTGATGTCGACCATACCGAAATAGACCAACATGAAAATGATGAACGACAGGAATCCAGACAACAGTTTCACATACCATCGTCTGCCCTTGAAAAGGTGTATATACCATGAAAACACACCTTTTATCTTTCGCCAGCACCATTTCAATGCTTTCATAGGTTTCTATACTTCCAGTCTATGCTGATTCTATCTCCTTGTCGATGAGTCGCATGATTCCATCCAAGTCATCGGGGTTGAACCAATGTATATCCGGGTCTCTCTTGAACCATGTGAGTTGTTTCCTGCAATACCGTCGTGTGTTGCTCTGAATCTTTTCAATGGCTTCCTCCCGACTGCATTTGCCTTCGATGTAATCAAACATCTCGCGGTAGCCTACCGTGTTGAGCGCATTGACGCCCTTGTAGGGGTATACCTTCCTCACCTCGTCTTCCAAGCCCTGCGAAATCATCTGGATTACACGTTGGTTGATACGGTTGTATAGTTCGTTGCGGTCGCGGTTGAGTCCGATCTTCACAATACGGAAGTCGCGCTGTTTTTTTTCGTTTGTCCGATACGAGGTGTAGGTATTTCCCGTCATGTAGCAAATCTCCAGCGCATGAACCACTCTTCGTATGTTTTTCCGGTCGACAATAGCATAGTACTCAGGGTCGAGAATCCGGAGTTCTTCTACAAGCCGTTCCAGTCCCTCTTCCTCAAGGCGCTGTTTCATCAGCCTACGTGTTTCCTCGTCGATGGTGGGGATGTCGTCGATGCCATTGCACACCGCATCGATATACATCATGCTTCCGCCACTCATGATGCCGTAGGGTAGGGCGCCAAGTTCTCCTTCGGGCGAAATCAATTCCATCACCTCCTCCTCGAATCGTGAGGCACTGTAATAGTCGGTCAACTTGCATCTGCCCACGAAGTAGTGCTTCACGGCGGAAAGCTGTTCCGCGGTAGGGGCTGCTGTGCCGATGGGAATACCGTCGAATATCTGCCTTGAGTCGGCATTGATGACGGGAGCGTGTAGCCGCTGTGCAATCTTCAGGCATATCTCTGTCTTGCCAACTGCCGTAGGTCCCAGTAAAACAAACAGTATTTTCATCGGCTTTCTAACTCAGGCGGATGTCGGTTACCTGATGATGCCCCGTTTTGATTCCCTGACAAAGTCGACGATGTATTTCACCTCGTCGGTCATGGGAAGTTGCTTGCTGATCTCCTCAAAGGCCTCGGCAAAAGTGCTCTTGGAATAGAGGATGCGGTAGCAAGAGTGGATGAGGTCGATGGTCTCGCGAGAGAATCCGCGGCGGCGAAGCCCCACAAGGTTCAGTCCGCAATAACGGGTGGGCTCCTTGCCGGCGATGATATACGGGGGGATGTCCATGCTGAACCGGCTTCCGCCCTGTATCATCACATAGCCTCCGATACGGCAAAACTGATGGCAGAGCACTGTGGCGCTGATGATGGCGTTGTCGTCGACTACCACCTCGCCGGCAAATTTTGTGGAATTGCCAATGATGATATTGTTGCCAATCACGCAGTCATGGGCCACATGTGAGTCTTCCATCAGCAGACAGTTGTTGCCGATGATGGTAGTGCCTTTGGATGCTGTGCCACGCGAGATGTTCACATTCTCACGGAAACTGTTGTTGTCACCAATTTGGCAAATCGTGTCCTCGCCCTTGAATTTCAGGTCTTGTGGCTTGGCCGATATGCTGGCACCTGTGAAGAATTCGTTTCCATTGCCAATGCGGGCGCCATAATTGATGGTCACGCCATTCTGGAGGAAGTTGTTGTCGCCCATCTCCGTATTCCGGTCGATATAGCAAAACGGGCCGATGATATTGTTGTCGCCCATTTTCGCCTCGGGATGGACATATGCCATAGGACTAATCTGGTTCATATCTTGTCAGTTTGGGTTGAATAATAGTTATTGCGCGCTATGATCACTTGTTTTTCACAATCTGTGCGGTGAAGGTTGCCTCGGCCACCACATGGTCGCCCACAAACATGTAGCCGCGCATGGAACTGATGCCATGCTGCAGGGGATGAAGCAACTCCACTCTGAAGAGCAGGGTATCGCCTGGTATGATCTTCTGACGGAATTTCACGCCGTCAATCTTCATGAAGTATGTCGACCAGCGCTCAGGTTCCTCGACGGTGTTCAACACCAGCAGACCACCACATTGGGCCATGGCCTCTATCATCAGCACGCCTGGCATGACGGGCTCTTGTGGGAAATGTCCTTGGAAGAAAGGCTCGTTGGCTGTCACATTCTTTACGCCCACAATGTAGTTGGCTCCCAATTCTATCACTTTGTCGACCAATTGCATGGGATAGCGGTGAGGAAGCAACTCGCGGATGCGGTTGTTGTCCATCAACGGTGCCTCATTGGGGTCGTAGATAGGGGCTTGTATCTCATGTTTCCGAATCTCGCGGCGCATGAGGCGAGCAAATTGGTTGTTGACGGTATGGCCGGGACGCGTGGCGATGATACGGCCTTTGATGGGTTTGCCGATGAGTGCCATGTCGCCGATGATATCAAGCAGTTTGTGCCGGGTGCACTCATTTTCCCACTGAAGGGGCTTGGGTTGGATATATCCCATCTTCGTGGCGTCCATGTGAGGAACCTTCAACAAGTCGGCCAACTTGTCGAGTTGCTCCTGCGAGATTTGCTTCTCGTAGATGACAATGGCATTATCCATGTCACCACCCTTGATGAGGTTGGCATGGAGCAATGGCTCGATGTCTCTCACGAAAACGAAGGTACGTGCTGGTGCCACCTCCTCCTCGAAATTGGAGATGTTGTCGAGTGTGGCAAACTGGCTGTTGATGAACTTCGACTCAAAAGAGCACATCGCGGTGATACTGAACTCCTCGTCGGGAAGAATGGTGATGCAGGAGCCATTATCGTCCTTTACCTCGATTTTGTGACGGATGATATAATAGTCTTTCGGGGCGTTTTGCTCCACGATGCCCACTTGCTTGATGCGTTCCACGTAGAGGATGGCACTACCATCGAGAATGGGGAACTCCGGACCATTCACCTGTATGAGGCAGTTGTCGATGCCCATGGCATAGAGGGCGGCGAGGCCATGCTCCACCGTTGATACCCTGACATCCTTATGGCACAGCACCGTTCCTCTTTGTGTGTCGGTGACATGCTCTGCCACAGCATCGATGACGGGTTGTCCTTCCAGGTCGATGCGCTGGATCTTATATCCAGTGTTCTCGGGAGCGGGATTGAATGTAACGGTGAGGTTTAGTCCGGTATGAAGGCCCTTCCCGAATAGTGAGAAACTGCCCTTCAGAGTCTTTTGCTTATTCATTATGCTTGTTTTCCTTTCTTGAGTTCTTTAATTTCCTTTTCCATATCGTTGACCATCTTGTATATTTCAGGCAGACGACGCAAGACAGCCATCGATTTGAAGAATAATTTCGGGTCCATGACGGGTGAGCCCATGTACGACTGATCGCTCTTCAGGTTGCCGATGATACCACTTTGGGCGCCCACGTTCACCTTGTCGCCTATCACGAGATGTCCGGCTACACCGACCTGTCCGCCAAACATACACCACTTTCCAACCTTGGAACTGCCTGCCACACCCACTTGTGCCGACATCACGGTGTTCTCACCGATGTCGGTGTTATGGGCAATCTGCACCAGGTTGTCGAGTTTCACGCCACGCCGCACGTATGTGCTGCCCATTGTGGAACGGTCGACACAAGCGTTGGCACCTATCTCCACATCGTCTTCGATGGTGACGATGCCAATCTGTGGAATCTTGTCATAGCCATTGGCCGAGGGCGCGAACCCGAAGCCATCGGCACCAATCACGCAACCGGCATGGAGTATCACGCGCTGGCCCACCTTACATCCGTAGTAGATCACCACGTGAGGATAGAGCACGCTGTCGTTGCCGATGGTCACGCCCTGTCCCACATAGCAGTGGGGATAAATCTGGCAGCCATCACCTACGACGGCATTGTCCTCAATTACGGCGAAGGCGCCAATGTAGCAGTTCTCTCCAATTTTGGCACTGGGTGAGACAAATGCCAATGGGTCGACACCTGTCTTCCGGGGTTTCATCGACTCGTAGAATTGCAGCAACTTGGCGACGCACTCATAGGCATTGGCCACGCGGATGAGCGTGGTTCTCACGGGCTGTTCAAGTACCACATCCTCATTGACGAGAACCACACTCGACTGAGTGTCGTAGATATAATGGGTGTATTTCGGATTGGAAAGGAACGAAATGGCGCCTGGCTTTCCTTCCTCTATCTTCGAGAAGGAACTCACGGTGGCGTTCTCGTCGCCTTCAACTCTACCTCCAATCAATTCTGCAATTTGTTTTGCTGTAAACTCCATAATATATGTCTTTCAAAGCCATTTAGCCGATAGCGGCGTGGCAAGTGGGTTAATATTCTGCAAATATAGCAAATTAAATTCAGTTTTTATGGTAACACAAATAATATTTACGGATTTTTTTGGAAAGTAACGAAACATTCAGGATTTCGGATGCCTCCGCAATATCTTTCATGCTGCCGTCTTTGAAAAGAATAGTGATGTGGTCGTCGTTGATGTCGTACATGTCTTTCTGTATCAGACTCACGTTGTAGAGGTATTTCACCTCGTCGTGGCTCACGCCTGTCTGTTGCATCAGGCGTTCCTCCAAGCGGCCTATCTGTTCTTGTGAGATGGCTTGGTCGTAAATCTCCACTTTGAATGGCCGCCGGCTGATCATGTTACGGGCAAGCAGCGAGAGCACCTTGTCGTCGCTCTTGGTCCATTCCTTGATCGCACAGTGGATGTCGCTGTCGTCGAGAAGTCCGTAGTGCTCCAATGCCTCGGGATGACTTCCGAAGAATTCGGCATCAACATGGTTCGAAAGGAAGAAACGCAATGAGGGTGTGGCAAACAACTGCGCACCGTTTTGGAACAGGTATTTGGCCCTGAGCAGGAGGTTGACGAGCATCTTCTCGGTGGCTACCGTGGTCTTGTGGAGATAGACCTGCCAGTACATCAGCCTTCGTGAAATCAGGTAATTCTCAATGGAGTAGATGCCTTTTGAGTCGACGACAAGCTTGTCGTCCACCACGTTGAGCATCTTGATAATACGTGCACTTCCGATGTTGCCCTCATGCACGCCAGTGAAGAAACTGTCTCGGCAGAGGTAGTCGAGCCTGTCCATATCCAGCTGGCTGCTGATAAGCTGGTGCAGGAATCGCTTGGGGTATTGGTCCTTGAAGATGCTGAGTGCCAGGTTGAGGCATCCTCCCATCTCGCGGTTCACCTGCTCCATCATCATCATCGACACGTCCTCATGCGAAATCCCTTCGATGAGTGTATGCTCCAGCACATGGGAGAAAGGACCGTGGCCGATGTCATGCATCAGGATAGCGGCCTTGATGGCCTCTGCCTCGCTGTCGAAGATGAAGATGCCTTTCTGCTCCAGCGACAATATGGCCTCGCTCATCAGCCAATAGGCACCCAGCGAATGCTGGAAGCGGGTATGTTGGGCTCCAGGAAACACAATCGAGGCCAATCCCACTTGCTTGATATGGCGTAACCGCTGCATCAAGGGGTGGTCGACGATGTCCATCAGCACACCCCCAGGTATCTTGATAAAACCGAAAACCGGATCGTTGATGATTTTCCCGTCGCTCATTTAGAATTTGGCTTGGTCGAGTATCTCTTTCATCTGAAGTTGCAATTTACTGGCACTGCTGGCAGCGGCCTCGGCAAAGTCCTCTCCATTGCTGGCATAGATAATGCCACGCGACGAGTTGACAAGTAGTCCACAATCCTTGTTCATACCGTATTTGCATACTTCCTCCAGACTTCCTCCCTGAGCGCCTACTCCTGGTACCAGAAGGAAATGGTCGGGGGCAAGACGGCGGATATCCTTGAACATCTCGCCGCGTGTGGCACCAACGACATACATCATACGGTCGGGGCCGGCCCATTCTTTCGACTTGATGATGACTTTCTCAAACAGGCGCTGGCCTTCGCTGTCGGCAAACAACTGGAAATCCTTTGAGCCGGGATTGCTGGTCAGCGCGAGCAGGATGACCCATTTCCCCTCATATCCAAGGAATGGGGTCACGCTGTCCTCACCCATGTAGGGTGCCACCGTGAGCGAGTCGACATCGTATTCCTCGAAGAATGTCCTGGCATACATGGCAGAGGTGTTGCCGATATCACCGCGCTTGGCATCAGCAATGACAAAATGCTGAGGGTAGTATTTCCTCAGATACCTCACCGTGTGCTCGAAGGCTTTCATCCCTTCTACCCCCAGACTCTCATAGAAAGCCAGGTTGGGCTTGTAGGCCACACAGTAGGGAGCCGTGGCATCGATGATGGCCTTGTTGAACGCGAAGATTGGTGATTCCGTCTCTGTAAGGTGTGGGGGTATTTTTTTGATGTCTGTGTCAAGGCCCACACAAAGGAACGAACGCTTTTGGCGAATCTGGTCTATAAGTTGCTGCTTGTTCATAGGTGTCGTTATAATTCGTTATCCTTCATTCTCTCGGCATTCTCGGCCACAGTGAGGGCGTCGATCATGCCTTGGATATTGCCACCAAGGAATCCTTGCAGGTCATGGGTGGTAAAACCGATGCGGTGGTCGGTCACGCGGCCCTGGGGGAAATTATAGGTGCGTATCTTTGCAGAACGGTCGCCTGTAGATACAAGACTCTTGCGGCGCGATGCGATGTCGTCGATGTATTTCTGGTGCTCCTTGTCATATATAAATGTATACAGACGCGAGAGGGCACGCTCCTTGTTCTTGGGCTGGTCTCTGGTCTCCGTACATTCAATCAGGATTTCCTCCGTCTCACCAGTATTGGGGTTCTTCCACATATAGCGCAGGCGAACACCTGATTCCACTTTGTTCACGTTCTGGCCACCAGCGCCACTCGAACGGAAAGTATCCCATTTGATCTCTCCCTCGTTGATATGCACCTCAAACTTGTCGGCTTCAGGAAGCACGGCCACGGTAGCTGCCGAGGTATGCATACGGCCCTGTGTCTCCGTGGCAGGCACGCGCTGCACACGGTGCACACCTGACTCGTATTTCAGCGTACCATACACATCGGCGCCACTGACGGCGAAGTCAATCTCCTTGTATCCGCCCACGGCGCCCTCTGAGACGCTGGTGATGGAGAGTTGCCATCCTTTCGACTCACAGAAGTTCTTGTACATCTTGAACAGGTCGCCGGCGAAAAGACAAGCTTCGTCGCCACCGGTGCCGGCTCGTATTTCCATCTGTACGTTTTTGGCGTCTTCCGGGTCCTTGGGAATGAGGGCTATCTTGATCTCCTCCTCCAACTGGGGTTGAAGGGCTTCGTTCTCGGCCAGTTCCTCACGGGCCATCTCCTTCATTTCGGGGTCATCCTCGTTGGCAAGGATGTCCTTGGCTTCGTTGATATTGTTCAGACAAGTGATGTACCTTTTACGGGCATCCATGATGTCGCCCAGGTCCTTGTATTCCTTGGTGAGTTTCACAAACCGGTTTTGGTCGGCTATCACCTCGGGGTCGGTAATCAGTGTTGACACCTCCTCGAAACGGGCCTCCAGGCCATCGAGTTTCTGAAGTATGTTATTGTTCTCTGCCATTATGGTTGTGTGTTGTTTTGTTCAATATATTTCCCTGTTCCGTTGCAAATGGAGCATTCGTATTTGCCGTCGATGCTCTTGCCTACGCCCATGCAAACCGGACATTTTCCTTCTTTTATCATTTGCTTCCGCTCTTTCTCCAGAGCCTTGCTGTTTACATTCGACGTATTCGGAGCCTTATTGGGGCCCACGACTATATCCTGAAGGGTATCCTCGACAATCATGCTGGCCAGTGTGGTGCACGACGCCATCGTGATAACACATAGAAGTAGGCACAGACCTTTTGCTCTCATATGCTTATTCTAATAGTTAAAGGTACCAAACTCGCTCTTGATGGTGAGCGAACGGGGGCCTTCTTCGATATGGCCTACCACCCGGGCATCGATGTTGAATTGGTTGGCAATGGCAATCACTTTCTCTGCCACCTCGGGGGCTACGTAGATTTCCATGCGGTGCCCCATGTTGAAAACTTGGTACATCTCACGCCAATCGGTGTCGGAGCAGTCGTGGATGGCACGGAAGAGTGGGGGGACGGGGAACATGTTGTCCTTGACCACCTTGCAGTTCTCACCTACGAAATGCAGCACCTTCGTCTGTGCACCGCCAGTGCAGTGCACCATGCCATGAATCTCCGTGCGCAGTTCGTCGAGCACTTTCTTGACGACGGGAGCGTAGGTGCGGGTAGGTGAGAGGACCAGTTTGCCGGCGTCGACGGGTACGCCTTCCACAGCGTCGGTGAGGCGGTACTTGCCACTGTAAACCAGTGCCTCGGGCACATCATGGTCGTAACTCTCCGGATATTGGGAAGCCAGGTATTTGGCAAAGACATCGTGACGTGCCGAGGTAAGTCCGTTGCTGCCCATGCCGCCGTTGTAGCATTTCTCGTATGTGGCCTGCCCAGTAGACGACAGACCCACGATGACGTCGCCCGGACGGATGTTGGCGTTGTCGATGACGTCACTGCGTCGCATGCGGCAGGTGACGGTGGAGTCGACGATGATGGTGCGCACAAGGTCTCCCACATCGGCGGTCTCGCCACCAGTGGGATAGATACCTATCCCCATCTCTCTCATTTCGGCAAGCAATTCGTCGGTGCCGTTGATGATGGCCGAGATAACCTCGCCAGGCACCAGGTTCTTGTTCCTTCCGATCGTGCTCGACACCAGGATGTTATCTACGGCACCCACGCACAACAGGTCGTCGGTGTTCATCACGATGGCATCCTGGGCAATGCCTTTCCACACACTCAGGTCACCAGTCTCTTTCCAGTACATGTAGGCCAGCGACGACTTCGTGCCCGCCCCGTCGGCATGCATGATGTTGCAATAGTCGGGGTCGCCACCCAGTATGTCGGGAATAATCTTGCAGAAGGCCTGTGGATAGATCCCTTTGTCAATATTCTTGATGGCATTGTGCACGTCTTCCTTTGCAGCCGAGACGCCGCGAAGCATGTATCTGTTGGTCTTGTTGTCCATTTGAAAATAATTGTCGGTGTTATTCTTCGTTCCAAATTTCCCAGCTCACGAAGGCCTGGAGCAAGAGCATCTCAAGTCCGTTCACCACGGTGGCTCCTTGTTTCCTGCCCTTGTACATGAAGAGCGTCTCGTCGGGGTTGTAAATCAGGTCGTAGAGCAGGGTATGGCTGTCCATGGCCTCATAGGGCAGGTTGGGACATTTGTTGGAATGGGGGTACATCCCGCATGGCGTGCAGTTGACGATGACGTTATACTCCTTGATATCGTCGGGGGTGAGCTTCTCATACTGGATGGTGCCAGGACGCTCATAGCGGCTTACGAACACGGTCTCGAGTCCCAGCGACTTCAGACCATAGTTCACGGCTTTCGAGGCGCCTCCCGTTCCAAGGATAAGTGCTTTCTTGTGGTAGGGCTCCAGCCTTGGCTCTATGCTCTGGGTAAAACCGATGACATCGCTGTTGTAGCCCTTGAGTATGACACTTCGTCCCTTGTGGATAACGCGTATCACGTTTATAGCGCCTATGGTGCGGGCCTCTGGAGAGACATTGTCGAGGTAACTGATGACCTTCTCCTTGTAGGGGATGGTCACGTTCAAGCCCTTCAAGTCGGGGTTCGAGGCAATCACTTCCTCCAACATTTCGATTTGGGGAATCTCGAAATTCACATATTTGGCATCAATTCCCTCGTTCTGGAATTTCTCATTGAAATATCCCACAGAGAAAGAATGCCCCAATGGGTAACCAATCAAGCCATAAATATCCATATCTATCTCTATCCGTTAGTTATCGTAGAAGTTTATTTTTCTGCATTATACATCGTACAGATTCCAAAAGTCATTCTCGTGAATGAAGATGACCTGAATCCCACACGCGTGAGGATCTCCATCATGGTCTCGCCCTGTGGAAATGCCTCGATTGTGGCGGTGAGGTACGCATAGGCCTTGCGGTCTTTGGAGATCAGACGCCCATAGGTGGGTAGAATCGTATGCGAGTAGACCTTGAACAACTGCTTCATGGGGAAGCGGGTGGGGTGGGTGAGTTCCACCACACAGAGGTGACCGCCAGGGCGCAACACACGGTACATCTCGGAGAGTCCTTTCTCCAGGTCTGCAAAATTGCGTATTCCAAAAGCAGCCGTCACGGCATCGAAACTCCCGTCGGCGAATGTCAACTGCATGCAGTCTTCCTTGGCGAAACTGACCACGTCGGTCAGTCCCTCGGCAATCACTTTCTTCCGTCCGACGTCCATCATGCCCTCAGAGATGTCGGCTCCGACAAGGCGTTTCGGATGGAGCATCTTGGCAGTCATGATGGCAAAGTCGCCTGTGCCTGTGGCAATGTCGAGTATCTCTTTCGGGGAGTGCTCGCCAAGTTGCATGATGGCCTTCTTCCTCCATCTCTTGTCGATGTCGAACGACATCCAGTGGTTGAGCGTGTCGTAGCGAGAGGCGATGTTGTCGAACATCTTCTCTACTTGCTCGCCTTTGCCCGACTCATTGTCGTAGGGCTTGATCTTCTCTTGCTCGTACATTACTTTTTGATAGAAGCGAGGTAGTCGCTCACATTCCGCTCGATGCGTGCCAGCAGTTCTCCCTCATCATCGGTCTTGATGAATTTCTCGCCGGTGATGTGCTCGTAGAGTTCGATATAGCGGTCGCTTACCGAGGCTGCATATTCGTCGGTGATCTCCGGCATGGTCTGGCCCGGCTCGTTCATGAAGTCATGGTCGATCAGCCATTGTCTTACGAATTCCTTGGAGAGCTGTCGCTGCGGCAGTCCCTTCTCCAGGTTCTCCTCATAGCCATCGGCATAGAAATAGCGGCTGCTGTCGGGGGTGTGGATCTCGTCGATGAGATACACCTTTCCGTCTCTCTTGCCAAACTCGTATTTCGTGTCGACCAGAATCAGTCCATGCTTGGCAGCGGTCTCCTGTCCTCTGGCAAACAGTTTCCTGGTGTAATCCTCCATCACAGCATAGTCGTCGGCCGAGACAAGTCCCTGGCTGATGATTTCCTCCCGTGAGATGTTCATGTCATGACCCTCATCGGCTTTGGTGGTGGGAGTGATGATAGGCTCGGGGAAGCGCTGGTTCTCCACCATCCCGTCGGGAAGGGGTACGCCACAGAGTTCGCGGCAGCCATCCTTGTAGGCACGCCATGCCGACCCTGTGAGAATAGACCGGATAATCATCTCTACCCTGAATCCCTCGCATTTCAGCCCCACAGTGACCATCGGGTCGGGAGTGGCGAGCTTCCAGTTCGGACAGATATCGCTGGTGATGTCAAGAAACTTGGCTGCAATCTGGTTGAGCACTTGTCCCTTGAAGGGGATGCCTTTGGGCAGGATGACATCGAAAGCCGAGATGCGGTCGGTGGCCACCATGACCAGCAAATCGTCGTTGATATCATACACATCACGCACTTTACCATGGTAAACGCTCTTTTGTCCGTCGAATTTGAAATCGGTCTTAGTTAATGCTTTCATTGCTGTCTTTTTATTGATTTAGTTGTTGCTGTTTTCCTTGTCGGCCCTCTCATAGGCATTCACGATGCGGGTCACCAGTTTGTGGCGCACGATGTCTTTCTTCTCCATCCTCACAAAGCCGATGCCCTCAATATCCTGGAGCAACTCCAAGGCTTCTGCCAGTCCGCTGCGCTGGCCGCGTGGCAGGTCGATCTGGGTGAGGTCGCCAGTGATGATCATCTTGGTGTTCCACCCCATACGGGTAAGGAACATCCTAATTTGGGCCGCTGTGGTGTTCTGGGCCTCGTCGAGAATGACGACGGCGTCGCTGAGCGTACGTCCACGCATGAATGCCAATGGAGCGATCTGTATGATGCGCTTGTCGATCATGTCTTGCAATTTGGCGGGCGGTATCATGTCCTCAAGCGCGTCGTAAAGGGGCTGCAGGTAGGGGTCGATTTTGTCCTTCATGTCACCGGGAAGGAATCCCAGTTTCTCTCCTGCCTCCACAGCCGGACGGCTAAGAATGATTTTCTTGGCGTTTTTCTCCTTCAGCGCCTTAACGGCGAGTGCGATACTCAGGTAGGTCTTACCCGTCCCGGCAGGACCTTCTGCAAAAACCATGTCGTTGGCCTCATACTCGTCAATCAGGCGTTGCTGGTTCTCGCTGCGCCCTTTGATAGGCCGTCCCGAGATGCTGTACACAAGCACGTCTTTCACGCTCTCGGCCTTGGTCTTGCGCCCTTTTACAATGTCGAGAATGTCCTCGTCAGATATGGTGTTGAATTGCTCCACATGCTTGCGCACTTTCTCCACGCATTCCTCAAAGCGGTCGGTCTCTTCATTGTCGCCAAGCACCTTGATCACATTACCGCGTGCCACAATCCTGAGTTTGGGGAATAACGACTTGAGCATCAGCAAGTGAACGTTGTTGACGCCATAGAACGACACAGGGTCGATGTCCTCAAGAATGATATGCTTTTCTATCAATGTCTGAATGATTCATGAATTTGGATGCAAAAATACTCAAAAATATCAAAATATTAGCCTATATCCCGAATAATTTGCGCTCTAGTATTGAATTTGGCAGATTTTATCTTTTGTAATGCGGCCGACTTTTTTTAACTTTGCACCCGATTTGGCAGAACTGTATGAATAAACCACAGAAATTATATTTGGAGACTTTCGGCATCGTGGTCATTATTTTGGCGCTCGTGAGGTGTGTCTTCCCCTCTGTTGCGGGTTCGCTGAACAAAGAAACTGTCGAAGCCGACAGCATCGTCAAAACCGACACTGCCACCACTGCAGATACCATCGTCACAATTTCCACCGATTCGCTTTCCACCGCATCTTCTGCCTCTCTTGCAGAAAGGGGTTCAGCGTGTGAACCATTGGCTCGTCACGACTATCCGAATGTTTATCAGCCAGGAGTGAAACATCCCATCATTGGCGTGCTCAGTTATAGCAAGGCGTTTCCCGATTCCAACGATATTCAACTTGCCGATGCCCAGAAATATGGCGTGTCGGTGGTAAACAATAGGAAAGAGGCTGAGCAGCTTAAGTCGGAACTGGTTTATATAGGGGCAAGTCCATACTATCATGTCGACCCGCTGAAAAGGAGTATTCCATATCTGGTGCCTCGGGCCGCCGTACTGCTCAACGACATCGGCCGTCATTTCTTCGACAGCCTGTATGTTAAGCACATCCCTCTACATCAGTTTATCGTCACCAGCGTTCTTCGTAGCCAGGATGATTTGGATAACCTGAAGATGGTGAACCGTAACGCATCGGAGAATAGTTGTCATCTTTTTGGCACGACATTCGACATCGGCTACAATCGCTACAAGGCTGTTCCGGCTGTCGATGGCACGCCTTCACGCGAGGTGGGCAACGACACCTTGAAATGGGTGCTCAGCGAAGTGCTGAGAGACATGCGCCAGGAAGGGCGCTGCCATGTGAAATACGAAAAGAAACAGGGTTGCTTCCATGTTACCGTGAAGTAGGAACCAACCCTGTTTCTGAATTTTTTTATTGAAGTTTTACTTTCGCTCAACTCCCCAAAATAACCAATTACATCGCTGCTGACGAGACAATGACCTTGGCGCTCGAGTTGTTGTAGATTTCGGGAATGACAAAACTCACACCGTCGTACGACAAGGTGCTTCCTCCGGTCACTTTCACGTTCGAGTATTTCTTGCTGTTATGAGTGGAACTGGCTGAGCCTGTGGTGGCTTTGCCTCCAATGCCCATCATCGTGGCGCCATTGGTGAACACATTCACCGAGGTCTTGAAAGCGGTTCCGCCATCGGCCGAAGCACAAACCAGCACATTGCCGCCCGAGAGAGTGATGTTGGCGTCTGACTTCACGCCATGGGGCTTTGAATCGAGTTCGCTGGAATATTCGTAAGTGGCACCAGTGGTCACTACCACAAGGTCGCCACCACTTACCTCCACCTCGCCAGTGGCATTCAGTCCTTTTCCACCCTCACCAGTGCTGGTGAGACGGAGCGTGCCAGCGGTCATCATGAATTTGCCGTCGCATTTGGCCGCTGCACAGCTCGACAGGTCGACCTCCGAACTGTCATAGACGGGATTGCCCAGGGTCTTGGCATCAATCGTACCGCCACTGACAATCAAATCGTTGTCGCATTTCAACGCCCTGGTAGCATCGCCAGAAGTGACAATGGTGAGATTGCCTCCTTCCAACATCAGGTTGCCATTGTTTTCTTTGTCCGATTTTTTCGCACCTACGTCTATACCATCGCCTACGGCTGTGATGTTCAATGTTCCACCTTGCATCTGGAAATACTGGTTCACATGGAAGCCATCGCTCTTGGCCTGCTCCACTGTCACGCTTCCGAGGTTGGATTCAAACTGGGTATACTCATCCGAGAAGAAGCCATGACGCACGTTTCCCTTGATGTTCAGCGAACCGCTTCCACTCCATGAAGAATGTCCTTCCACATAGAATACAGCCTTGTGGGTGTCGCTTCCATCATCGGTCACGCTGGTAAGCCCATCCGACAAACTGTTGGATGTACCCGTCGCAAGTTCAATGTCAATTTTCTTCCCATTTTGGATGTTGATGGCAGCACTGTCGGGATTGTTCAGACTTACGCCGTTGAGTACTACACAGCAGGCGTATTCTCCCGACATATAGAAGGAGCCATTCGATGATGTACCCGTCAGGGTATAGGTAACCGATTGTTGAAGTGAAGGAGAGGCAACCAGTGCGACATGTCCCCCTTTCACATCGGCAGAGATATACTTGGCGATGTTGCCGGCAACAACCACCTTGGCTATGCTGTTGTCATACGACACCAGTACGGTGTTGTCGTTCACCTCGGTTTGGTCTACAATCATATTGGTGATTTCGCTGATAGGGAAGGCCTTCCCGCAAATGGTCAGCGTATTGCCATTTTCGTAAACCATATCGCCAGTTTGCGACGAGGGGAAGGCATAGGTCACATTCCCAACATTCACGTTCAATGTCTGCGACTGAGCAGTCATGCCCAGAAGACAGGAGATGGCAAGAATAGCAATCTTTCTCATTTTACTACTTTCTTTTGGGTTTTACCATTTTCTTCCTTGATCAAAAACAACCCTTTGCCCATTGCGGCAGTTGCCTCAGACAATGAGGGATAGGAGCCCAACAACTTGCCCTGAAGATTGTAGACGGTCACCATGCCATTGGCATTCTCGCCGGCAAGACCTGATATGTCAGAGGCGTTGCTGAAATACATCTTGCGAAGATTCGTAAGAGGCAACGACGTGCCATCGCTGGCCACCAGATTTCCATCTTGGAAACTGATCGACAGTCCAGAGGCCACAACACTATATTCCGAACCGTCTTCGGTTTGGAATGTCAGATAGGTAAAATCAGCTCCTTGCATAGCCAAAGCTGACAATGATAGTAAAAATGAAAGTAGAAAAATACGCATGATAATCACATCTTTATTAAATTCTTTTGCAAAGGTAGCACAAAAAAGTGTATGATTTCAAGACTTTGTGCATTTTTTTGCATTTTTTGAAAGACAATAGAAAACGATTGATACAAAAACAAATCGTCTGGCATCTGTCATCCATGCCGATAATTCTGAATAATATCGATTCGGAATGGAAAGGAAAAAAGGCAGGGAATGGTTCGGAAAAAGACAAAAAACGTAAGCGTCTCCGCGATTACGCATTGACTTTCATTGTTTGATTTTCTATCTTTGCGGCATTGTTCATCATCATCATTATTTATTATGCCAACAACAATGCCACAGTCCACTCCTCCGCTTGCCCGT
>Ga0256407_10002000_pt1 | contig 40428 bp, 22 predicted proteins | sample RumenRJG_04DNA_FD_193489 | JGI IMG/M metagenome (GOLD analysis project Ga0256407, IMG submission 193489) | Bovine rumen microbial communities from Lethbridge, Alberta, Canada - RJG_04 | ecosystem: Host-associated > Mammals > Digestive system > Stomach > Rumen | place: Canada: Alberta... | reverse complement strand
AATATTAAACATGACAAAGAAAAAGCAAAAATAACCACAAACTTTATATGTTAATAAAGTCTCACGAACAGCTTAACCAAGCCGTTTGTGAGACTTTTTTCTCCTCGCAACTGTCAAAGATGGGATTATACCGCATGCACGGTTAAAAAGATAGTGCGCTTTCAGATTTTTATTACATTATATTGATATTCAAACTTGACACGCGGATTTAAAGTGCTATAATTGACGCATAAACAAAAATGGAAAAGTAATGCGAAGGACGATGTTTTGCATACTGCTTCACAGAAAATGCCGCAGCTGCTGAGAGCGGCAAAGTCAGCGCAAAACGGAACCCCCTTCAAACTGCCTTGTGAAATGCTTCGAAACAAAACACAGTAGCAAGCGCCGCGTAAACTGCGTTATCGGTTCTTGAGCGGGTTGCAGATACTGCTGCAGCCAAGGAGGGTGGAACCGCGATTAACCTCGTCCCTGTGATATGTTGGGAACGGGGATTTTTTATTTTCCGGAAACAGAAGTTGCGAAGGACCGAACTCCATAACAAACAAGGTTCCGGTTTTGTTTGAGATCCTGCGTTTTCAGCGAAATTACCGTTTACGTTTAGGAGGATTAGAAAAATGTCAGAAGTAAAAGTTACGTTAAAGGACGGCAGTGTCAAAGAGTTCGCTGCCGGCACCAGCTACCTGGAAATTGCCAAAAGCTTAAATCAGAAATTAGGCAAGCAGGCGTTGTTAGCCGTAGTGGACGGCGTGAACAAAGACCTCAGCGATACCGTTGAAAAAGATGCTGCCGTTGAATTTGTTACCCCCGACACCAAAGAAGGCCTGCATGCCATCCGCCATACCGCGTCCCATGTAATGGCCCAGGCCATCCAACACCTGTTCCCAGGTGTGAAGTTTGCCATCGGCCCCGCCATCGACACCGGGTTCTATTATGACATCGACAGCGATCATGTCTTCACGCCGGAAGATTTGGCCGCCATTGAAAAGGAAATGGCGAAAATTGTGAAGCAGAACCTCCCGCTGGTGCGCAGCGAAGTACCCCGCAAGGACGCGCTGGCCCGTTTTGCCGCGGAAAACGAAATTTATAAAGTGGAACTGATCAACGACCTGCCGGAAGACGCAGTTATCAGCCTGTACACCCAGGGTGATTTCACCGATTTGTGCGCCGGACCCCACTGCCCTTCCACCGGACGGGTAAAAGCCTTTAAGCTTATGAGCCTGGCAGGCGCGTACTGGCGCGGCAATGAAAAGAACAAAATGCTGCAGCGTATCTACGGCACGGCTTTCCCCAGCAAGGAAGAACTGGACGAGTACCTGCACATGCTGGAAGAAGCCGAAAAGCGCGATCACCGCAAACTGGGCAAAGAACTGGATATCTTCAGCATGCACGACGAAGGCCCCGGCTTCCCCTTCTTCCATCCCAACGGCATGCGCATCCGAAACGCCATTCTGGAATACTGGCATCAGGTACATCGCAAATACCATTACGAACAGGTCATGACCCCCATGATCATGAACCGGGATCTGTGGATCCGTTCCGGCCACTGGGATCATTACCGGGAAAATATGTATTTCACCAAGATCGACGACATGGATTACGCCATCAAACCCATGAACTGCCCCGGCGGCATGATGGTCTATAACACCCGGCCCCACTCCTACAAGGAACTGCCGCTCCGTTACGCGGAACTGGGCCTGGTACACCGTCACGAACTGTCCGGCGCGCTGCACGGGTTATTCCGTGTCCGCTGCTTCACCCAGGACGATGCCCATATCTTCATGACCCCGGAACAGATCCAGCCGGAAATCACCAACGTAATCAAACTGTTCAACGAAGTGTACTCCACTTTCGGTCTGAAATACCATGCAGAACTGTCTACCCGTCCAGAGAACTCCATGGGTGACGACGCTTCCTGGGAACTGGCCACGGAAGGCCTGCGCAAAGCGCTGGAAGCCAATCATCTGGATTACATTATCAACGAAGGCGACGGCGCTTTCTACGGCCCGAAAATCGACTTCCATCTGCAGGACTCCATCGGCCGTACCTGGCAGTGCGGCACCATTCAGCTGGATATGCAGCTGCCGGAAAAATTCAACTGCGAATACACCGGGGAAGACGGACAGAAACACCGTCCGGTTATGATCCACCGCGTGGTTTACGGTTCCATCGAACGCTTCATCGGCATCCTGATCGAACACTTTGCAGGTTCCTTCCCTGTATGGATGGCCCCCAACCAGGTTCGGGTCATGCCCATTACCGACAAACAGCAGGCTTACGCCAAAGAAGTCAATGACAAACTGTTTGAACTAGGCTATCGCACTCAGCTGGACGACCGCAATGAAAAGATTGGCAAGAAGATCCGGGAAGCCCAGGTGCAGAAGGTTCCTTTCATGCTGATCGTCGGCGAAAAGGAAGCCGAGTCCGGCACCGTTGCAGTACGTCAGCGCCACGGCGGCGATCTGGGTGCTATGACACTGGACGATTTCATCGCCCGCATGCAGAAGGATATTGACGAAAAGGTAAATGACTAAAGAAAACTGCCTGCTTATATCAATGCGGCAGGGAAAGACATGAGCAAAACATCGGGAACGATTGCATCAGTCTGTTGAGCGTTGACTGGGCACCCGTGAGGGCCCCAGTTTGACGAACGAGCAACGCGAAGCTTGGTGAGCGGGCGGAGTGAGGAAGTGGGAGACGGGTTGCCCTGCAACGCGATTTCGAGTTTCGAAGCCACAGGCACATGAGTCCATGAAATAGCAATCGTGCACGGTTTTGCGATGTCTTTTCCTGGCAGCATGATATATGGCAAGTTCATTTTTCTTTATACAAAACATCAAACGGCGAAACGTACTGAACAACTCAGAAACGTTTCGCCGTTTTTTATTTCTTACTCTTCCCCTTCTTCAAAATCTACATCACGGTCTGTATCAGCCACAAAGCCACTTTCCAGTATCTTCACCATGTCAGCTGCATATTCCGGGTCCAGCTGCGTTCCGGCACACCGTTTCAATTCCGCAATTACGACACTCATATCTATACTGTCCTTATACGTACGTTTGGAATTCATGGCGTCCACCACGTCGCCGACAGCAATCATACGTCCGTACATGGGAATCTTCTCGCCGTTCAGATGTTCCGGATAACCCTTGCCGTCATACCGCTCATGATGATAGTGAGCCCCGTCCGCCAGCTTCTGGTTCTTCATTTCCGCCAATATTTCAGCGCCGCGACTGGTATGACTCTTGATTATGGCAAATTCCTCGTCCGTAAGTCTGGTAGTACCTTTCAGAATACTGTCCGGAATAGAAATTTTACCAATGTCGTGCAACAGGCCGGCATAGTAAAGCTCCCGCTGTTCTTCCAGGCTCAGACCTTCCATCCTGCCGATTTCCAGCGCATACTGCGCCACCCGGCGGGAATGACCGTTGGTATATTCGTCTTTTGCGTCGATAGTATTGGAAATCGTAAGAATAGTCCGCTCTGTAAATTCTTCTTCCATTTTCCGTTTTGCTTCCGCCTCCGCCAGTTTCTTAGCGGCGCGTTTTTTCATGACCAGGTAGACAATACCGGCCACAAAACCCAATACCAGCACCGCTCCCACAACCTGGGCCCAGGTTTCTTCCGACAGCTTCTTCTTTTTGTGCAGCTTTATTTTTGTTTCATGCCGTTTGGACGGGTCGTTCCGGCTTTGGGAAATTACGTGAAATGTGTAATCTCCGCCCGGCAGCGTGGAGTAACGGGTGATATGGGAATTGCCTCCCTCATTTCGGATCGGCATCCGGTTGTATCCTTCCAGATAATAATACAGTTCACTCTGGGAATTGATAAAGGAAAGGATACTGAACTTGATATCCAGCTGGGTAAAGTCCTGCGGAATTTCAATATCACTATTCGTCGGATAATAGGCCGCGCTGCCGTCAGGCATATGGATCTGGATGCTGTCGATGACCGCATACGGAATTACATAGTTTCTGACATTGTAATTCAAATCCAGCGCCAACACATTGCGGGAACAGGCCAGATAAAACTTCTGTTCATCCGGATCATAGTAATGACAGGCATTAACCGTCAGAGAAGAATTCAACGTATTATCATACCGTGTGGAATGATAGGATCTCATCCGTTCCGACTTCTCAACCTTGGGATCCAGCAAATCGGCTATATTCACGCTCTGAATCAACTGCGAAGAAAACATGGAAAGTCTGTCGCCGTAGGGCACGATTTTAAACAGATTTACCGAATTCAGCTTGCCCGTGTTAATTTTTACTACATCTTCTCCCTGCATGAAATAAACATGATTGCCGTTGCCGATCCACATGCCGTTTCGTTTCTCATCCCATTCCATGGACAGGATGGAGCCGAGGTTATCGCCGTTCTTCGCTAAAGGCAGTGCCCTGACCGTACCGTCTGTCCTGATTTTATAGACGCCGGATCCGTCACTGCCGGCGTACAGGTTGCCGTCCGGGTCTTCACACAGGCAAAGGATGACGCCATTGGCCATTTCCCGGTGCGTTGAACGGGTATAGGTCTTATGGATCGCACCGTCGTGCATGATGACGAGTCCGTTCCCGGTACCCACAGCCATATCACCGTTGCGAAGAGCCAGCAGGGAACGCACTTTATCAGAAGGCAGGCCATCCTTTCTTGTCCAGTTCTTCCACTGCCCGTCTTTATACCGAATCAGCCCGTACTTATTATAAGCAGCGATCCACAGGGCATCCTCCCGGTCTTTCGCAAAGTAACGGATACGGATTCCTTTTAACAGCTCCGTTAACGGATTGGATATCAGCTTCTGCTGCGCATCCATCACGTACAGACCGTTGTCCGCTCCCATATACAGGTCGCCGCGGTATTTAATGACCGCATTATATACATCCTTGGGAGCCATAGCCATTCCCGATACATCTGTAAACCGGCTGCGTGCAATGTTCAGCACGCCGGAACGGGAAGAGGCCAGCCAGTAGTTCCCGTGATAATCCTGAATAATCTTTTCAATGGAAGAATTGAACAGTCCGCCTTCCGCTTCATGGAATTGCATACTCTTATCAAAAAAACCGAACCCGTTGTTAGCACAGACCATCAGTTTCCCTTCATGATCCATATACAGGGAACTGTGATTCTCGATTTTGCCGGTGCTAAACGCAGCAACTTTCAGGTTTTCAGATAAAAATGCCGCATCTGAAGAGTCTTCCACACGCATGACCGTATTACCGGATGTTGCCAGATACACAACGCCGTTTATATCACAAAAAACATGTTTCGGCGATTGTCCCTTAAATCCCGTTTTGGGAAAGTACGCAGCAATCCTGGCATCCTTCAGGACAAACACATCCCCGTCATACGTAACGCCCCAGACTCTTCCTTCCAGATCCTCCGTAAGAGAAACCGTCATATGATTCTTCAGGCGGGGATCTTCGATCCAGGATAACGGTTCAGCCTGCCGCTCATCATAAATGGCAACGCCTTCCGCCGCGCCAATTAAAATCCGCCCTTCTTTATCTTCTGTAATAGCTCTCTGGTTGGTGGCACGGATACTGTCGGTCTGGCGGATCAGACCGTTCTCGTAGCAATACGCTCCATCGTTCGTAGTTCCGATCCACAACCGGTGTTTGGAATCTTCATACAGACAGCGAACCCGGGAAATGATCTGGTCGTCAACATCCTTCATCGTTTGAAAGACCTGACCGTTAAAACGCATCAGGCCGGAATAACTGCCGATCCACAAATATCCGTCCCGGGTCTGGGTAATGGTATTCGCTTCATCGGAAGGCATCCCATTCGCCGAATTATACTGTGTTTGCTTGTAAGCAGCAAACATGGAACGCTGATTTTCTACCGCCAGTGCCCGGCCCGCAAAGCAAAAACTCAGCAGGCAACAGCAAAAAGCAACAAGCTGATAAACAATCCCTGTCTTTTTCATTACACTTTTCTCTTCCTTACTCATTATCAAACATTGTTTCCCGGTTCTCATCCGCAACAAAACCGTTCTCCAGGATATGTACCATATCTTCCACATACCGGGGATCCAACTGCGTGCCGGCACAACGTTTCAGTTCTGCAATGACAACATCCATGGTGATACCTGCTTTATACACCCGCTTCGAGTACATGGCGTCCACCACGTCGGCCACGGCAATCATACGTCCGTAAGGCGGAATTGCTTCCCCGGCCAGTTTTTCCGGATAGCCCCTGCCGTCATACCGTTCGTGATGATAGTGGGCCCCGTCAGCCAGCCGCTGATTTTTCATCTGGTTCAGAATATTCGCACCCCGGCTGGTGTGACTCTTAATCACTCCATATTCTTCATCGGTCAGTTTGCTGGGTTTATTCAAAATATTATCAGGAATGGCTATTTTGCCAATGTCGTGCAGTAAGGCCGCATAGTACAACTCTCTTAATTCATCAACAGGCAGCCCTTCCTGTTTTCCAATCTCTACCGTATATTGGGCCACCCGGCGGGAATGGCCGTTGGTATCCTGATCTCTGGCGTCAATGGTATTGGACATCATCAGGATGGTACGCTCTGTAAATTCTTCTTCCAGTTTACGTCTGGCTTCCGCTTCTGCCAGTTTCTTCTCATTCCGTTTTTTCGTATACAAATAGGTAAACCGGATCAGAAGCCAGCCGCCCACAAGCAAAATGAGAGCCCGCATCCAGGTTTCTTCCGCCAGGGTTTTGGGTTTGTTAAAGGAGGCGGACATTTCGCTCTGGAAGGAATTGTCGCGGCCTCTGGCCAGCACGTGGAACACGTACTTCCCTCCCGGCAGCGTGGAGTAGTGCATTTCATGGCTCTGTTTGCCTTCCACGTGTATCAGCTTGGTATCGTAACCTTCCATGTAATAATACAGGTCGCTGTTCACCCCGGCTAAAGACAATACGCCAAAGGTAATATCCAGCTGGCTGAAATCCTGCGGAATGATAATCTCCTGATTATAGGAGGCGTTGATCACATTGCCATCCGGCGTCCGGATCTGGATACTGTCAATCATCGCCCGGGGCTGCGCGGCCCCTTCCCAGTTTTTCAGTTCATCCAGCGTCAGCACGTTCCGGGAACAGGCCAGATACAGTTTTTGTTCTTCCGGCGCATAGTAGTGGCAGGCATTCATAGTCAGGGAAGAATCCAGCGTGTTATCGAAAGAGAGGGAACGGTATGACTTCATTCTCTCGTTCTTTTCCACCCTGGAATCCAATAATTCTGCCACGTCCATGCTCTGAACCGTCTGCGAAGAAAACAGATACAGGCGTTCCTCCATCAGATGATCCGCGGAAGGAACCACTTCCAGAAGATTGCTGACGTTCAGGGATCCTGTATCAACCTTATGGATCATGTCATCTTTCATAAGGTATATGCCCCGGCCGTTGTTGATCCACATCCCATTCTGCCGGGTATCCCATTTCATGGAAATAACGGACCCCAGCCGGTTTCCGTCGTCTGCCATGGGAATCGCCTGGACGGTATTATCCTTTTCCAGCTTGTAGATTCCGTCACCGTCGCTGCCAATATACAGATTGCCCTGGGGATCTTCACACAGGGACAGGATGACCCCATTTTCCACCGCACTGGTATCACGGTCATAGATACGGTGTATCGCATTATTACGCATAATAACAAGACCGTCTCCGGTTCCTACCGCAATATCCCCGTTTTTGCGCACCAGCAGCGTACGGATCTTGTTGGTAGGCATGCCTTCCGCCACGCTCCACTTCTGCCATTGCCCGTCTTTATAACGCAGTAATCCGAACCTGCGATACGTGGCAATCCAGAGATTTCCATTTGTATCTTCCGCAAAATAACGCACGCGCGTCCCCCGCAGCATCCGGGTCAGAGGGTTGTGGATCACGTTGTACTGGCTGTCAAGGATATGCAGGCCGTTATTGGCTCCCAGATACAGATGTCCACGATATTTTATCACTGCATTATAGGTAACCTCCGGCAGCATCGCCACAGCGGAAATATCCGTGAAGCGGGTCCGGGCGATATGCAACGCGCCGCTGTTGGAAGACGCCAGCCAGTAGCCGCCATAATTATCCTGCATGATCTGTTCCACAGACGCCTCGAACAGACCGCCCTCCACCTTATGGAATACCATGTCCCGGTCAAAATAGCCCAGTCCGTTACGGGCACAGACTAAAAGACGCCCGGCCTGATCCTGACACAGACTGCGGTGGTCTTCAAGCTCTCCGGTGGCAAACGTCCGAATCCGCAGGTCTTCCCCGTCCGTATATTGATTGACATACGTATCCAGGCGAAGAATCGCATTGCCCGTCGTTGCCAGATAGACGATGCCATCCTTGTCGCAAAAAACATGATTGGGATAGTATCCGTTAAAATAACGTTTGTCAAAGTAAGCGATCACCCGCTGATCATCCAGGAGGAACACATCGCCGTCATAGGTTACCCCCCAGATCCTGCCGATGTCTTCCGCCGCCAGGGAAACAACCATATGATGCTGCAGCCGCGGATCGTCTATCCAACGCTGAAGCGTCCTGGCCTTTTCATTATAGACGGCCACACCGTTGGCGGCAGCAACATAGATCCTGCCCTCCCGGTCTTCTGCAATTGCTTTCTGGTTGGTGGCAGTAATTTCTTCTTTTTTGCGGATCAGCCCGTTTTCGTAGCAATACAGGCTCTCGTCCGCGGTACCAATCCACAGGCGCTGCCGGGAATCCTCAAACAGGCAGCTCACCCGGACGATCGCCTGGTTGTTTTCATCCTTCATCTGCTGAAAGGACTGGCCATTATACCGCATCAACCCCGCATAACTTCCAATCCACAAATAGCCGTCATGACTCTGGGCAATGGCATTTGCCTCATCGGACAGCATGCCGTTCCCGCTGTGGAAAAGCGTCTCCTTATAAGACGCAAACAGAGACCTGTGATGCTCTGCCTCCGCCATTACCGGAAGCAGGCACACAGATAAAAGAAAGCTTATTAAAATGACCGCCTGATACAATGCGCTGCGCCGTGACATCTGTCCAGACCTCGCAAATAAACGTAGGATTCATAATCTTGGGTTCAATTATAACTGCTGCTTTATATAATTATACTCTATATTCTGCTCATTTTCCAGTTTCTAAGACAAATTCAGCGTAAATTTCCAGCATTCCATAAACTCATTGCTATCGGACGGAATATTTCATTTGGAACCATCTGTCAGATATGGTATAATGGTTGCAGTTCTATTTTATAATCAGGATGGAAATATGAAAGAAGAAGCAATCACACCCAGACAAAAACAGCCTGTCGCCATGACGCCCAGACAGAAACAGCTTGCGCTGGCCAAAAAGCGGCGGCAAAACTGGCGCAGACAGGTGCAGAACCGGGTCAACAAAAATGAGATTCCCAATCCCTGCCGTTGCAGTTTCGTTGTGTTTGACCTGGAAGGCGCCGGCTTTCTGGAAGAGGACATCACCGAAATTGCCGCAATCCGGGTCTCTGCGTCCGGTGACATTTTGGATATTTACCAGCAGTTGGTAAAGCCTATCACCAAACTGAACAGACGAGTGGTCGCCATAACCGGAATCACAGAAGATATGCTGGCAGACAAACCAAAGCTGTCAGATGTACTGGATGAATTTTTCGCGTTTGTTGGCGACAGTATCGTGTTAGGCCACGACATCGGCTATAACGACATCATGAATATCAACATGGCCTGCCGCCGGTTTCACCGCAAGGATCTTTTCCTGCCCAGATTTCTGGACACGGAACGCATCGCCAAACGCCTGCTTCCTACCCAAACAGGCGGAAAATTCGGTTTGGACGCGCTGATGAAGTATTATAATCTTCAGGCAGAAGGAGAACACCGGGCCCTGGCAGACTGCTACTCAGCCTGGGCGCTTTACCGCAGCCTGCTCAGGGAATACGAAAGCAAAAAAGAAGAGTTGTAACAATGCTTCCATAAGCCGTTGTTACAACTCGTTTTATTTTCTGTTCACCTTTTCAGGCTGATGCGCTGACTGTTCAGGCATCAGTTCCTTTGTTCCTGACTTCTTAAAAAGGTTTATACCGTTTCATAATTGCCCGGGCCACATGGTAACCATCCAGCGCCGCGCTCATAATACCTCCTGCGTATCCGCAGCCTTCTCCACAGGGATAAAGGCCCGCATGGGTCACGCTCTGATAATCTGCTCCGCGCACAATCCGCAACGGCGCCGAAGTCCGGGTTTCCACTCCCGTCAGGATACCTGACGGGCCGTCAAAACCCTGGATCCTGCGGCCGAAATACTGTATCCCCTGCTTTAATGTGTCAGTCACATAAGGAGGCAGAACGGATTCCAACGCAGCCGGCCTTACACTGGGGCGGTAGCTGGGCAGCGAGACGGATAAGGGCGCATCGTTTTTTTCCGGATGCCTGTCATCCCGATAATGTATGGCTGACTCTGCCAGGTAATTCTGTGCGTCCCGTAACGTAGGAGTTGTCCCCTGCAAAAAGCTTTGTACGCTTTGAGCAGGGGCTTTATAGTTTTTACCGCCTGCCACAAAGGCCATTTCTTCATATTTTCTCTGGAACGCGACCCCCGCAAGCGGATCCGTGCCAAAATCATCAGGAGTCACATTCACCACCAGGGCGCTGTTGGCAATCCCGCTGTCCCTCCGGTACAGGCTCATGCCGTTGACCACAACGCCGCCTTCCTCGGAAGCGGCCGCCACCACCTGACCGCCCGGACACATACAGAAAGAATAGGCCACACGTTTTTTGTCTTCCGTATGATAAACCAGCGCATAATCCGCTACACCCAGCCGCGGATGTCCGGCAAAATCTCCATATTGGGCTTTATCGATCAGCGCCTGGGGATGCTCTACGCGAACTCCTATAGCAAAGGCTTTTGCTTCCATCCCCACGCCTTTTATCGCCAGCACCTTATAGGTATCCCTTGCACTGTGGCCGCAGGCCAGAATGACCGTATCTGTCGCCAGTGTTGTTCCATCATTCAGCAGTAATCCGGTCAATCTGTCATTTTTTATTAAAAAGTCAACAACCTGTGTCTCACACCGGATTTCACCGCCACACCGCTGAATCTCCGCTGCCAGCCCCTGTACCATGGCCCGCAGCTTATCCGTCCCTACATGGGGTTTGTGTTCGGTCAGGATTTCTGGCGGAGCCCCGGCTTTAACAAAAGCCTGTAAAATATCGGCCATCACCGGATCGTTGACCCGGGTGGTCAGCTTTCCGTCTGAAAAGGTACCTGCCCCTCCCATACCGAACTGTACATTGGACGCGGGGTCAAACTGACCGGTGTGCCAGAACCGATCCACATCTTCTACCCGTTTATGGAGGCTTCGCCCCCGTTCCAGCACAACAGGCCGATATCCGTACTTCGCCAGTTCCAACGCTGCCACAAGGCCTGCCGGTCCGGCGCCGATGATAACCGGACGTTCTGCCAGAGGCGTTTCTCCCAGTTGCGGAACTTCCGGCTGCGCGGGTATAAACTCACTTACCCCCGGCCGGCTTAGTATTTTCCGGGTCACAGATTGCGGAAGATCCGCTTCCAAGGTCACATGATACAGCAAACCAATGTTATTCTTGCGACGCGCATCCACGGCCCGGTGCAATACCTGCACTTTCTGCAATGCGTTCTGTCTGACTCCCAGTTTGTCTGCCACACACTCTTTTAATGTTTTTTCTTTCCGCAGGCTTACACGTATATCGTTGACCCGCAGTTGTATCAGCGTCATTGATTTTTCTCCTGTATCCGCCCTACATGCAAAACACGTCGACTTAATCGCGTAACACAATTGTTCAAAACAATCGCAGTTATTACAATTTCAAAAGGAAAGAGCTGTGTATCCCACCAGTTGCACAGACAGCCGGCAAACTCACAAATCTCTTTCCTCTGCAGTTTCAAATACTATTCATTTGTTTTTCCCGCGCCAGTCCCATCCACCGTCAGATCCACATCAACGGTCTGCCTGGACGCGCTTACCCCCTCGGGTAATATGATTTTCACCGGCACCGTGGCATTTTTGCTTATCTTTTCCAGTTCCACCGGCTCCAGATCCAGTTCTTTCAGATTCTCGATCGCCGAAGGCGTGCCGGAAACGGTAACCTTAAACGGATTGACCGTAGCGCTGGTGACTTTCAGTCCTTCTGCCAGTTCACCTTTATAGGCAATCTTGACCGGCAAGGTAGCGGTCTGGATACGTTTTTTGAGTTTTGTCCGGACGATAATTTCGGCGGGATCAATGGTCACATCCTGCATATCCATACCGTCCTTTGCCACAGCCAGCGGTTTCTGCGTCACAGTGAATTCTTCGCTGCGGCCTCCCACATCCACCGGTACGAAAATCTTATCCAACGCTTCCAGACGGGTGGCAGCCCCTTCCACTTTGACCTCCGACGGAGTGAGCAGATGCGAATCCACCGCAAAATCTTTATTGGGTGAGCCGACAATTTCTGCCGTAACAGGCACAATCTTGTCTTTCTTCATATCAATAAACAGGTTGACTGCAGGCGGTGTCACCTGTATCACATCCCCCCTGGCAAAGCGGGCATTGACCAGGATCGTATGTGTACCCACAGAAAGCTTGCTTAAATTCACAAAAGCAAAAATATCGCTTTCGGGCATATTTGCCAGCGCGGTTCGTGTACCCCTTACCCGCACACTGACTTTTTCAGGGACATTGAACACAATCATCCCTTCCGCCAGATTACGGGAAGCCAGCGGAATCGCAAACTCCTTTTCCACGATAGGGTTCTGCTCGCTCATCACATATATCCACAGGCAACAGGCAATGAATACGCACATGAACCGGGCAAACCATTTATCACGATTCTCAGCGTTCTTGTTGATCATGATTTGCCTCCCGGTTTTGCAATCTTACTGGCGTCGTTTGCTTCCTCCGCTCTTTTATTACGATAATCATCCAGTTTTTCCAGGACCAACTGTTTAAGCGTAAAATGGTGATGTCCCATTAAAGCGGACTGCAGCATATCTACCACATCTTCCCTCCGCAGATAGCGGTAAATCTCACCATTACGGGTGACGGAAACCGTACCCGTCTCCTCACTGACAACCACAACCAGGGCGTCCGACTGCTCCGAAATACCGATAGCAGCCCGGTGCCGTGTGCCGAGTTCCTGACTCAGCCCTCTGGCCTCAGTCAGGGGAAGCAGGCAGGAGGCCGCCACGATCCGGTTCCCCCGGATAATGACCGCACCGTCATGCAGGGGCGTATCCTTTTCAAAGATATTCAGCAACAGGCTGTCCGTCACCAGACCGTCAATGGCAACACCGGTTTCAATTCTCTCTTCCAAACCTACCGCCCGTTCAAAGACGATCAGGGCGCCGATTTTCCGCTGTCCCATGATAACCGTAGCGTTAGCTACCGTTTCGATCATGTCTTTCAATTCTGCTTCATCCAGTTCAATCCGTTTGCGGAACAAACGGCCCCGGCCAATCTGCTCCAGGGCGCGGCGCAGTTCCGGTTGGAAAACCACGGGCAGCGCAACCATCATCATGGTTATGGCTTTTTCCAGAATCCAGTTGATGACATGCAGATTCAGCCATTTGCTGACAATAACCAGAGAGGCCAGCACCATCAGTCCTTTGACTAATGCCGCAGCCCTGGTATTTTTCAGCATGATATATATTCTGTACAGAAAAAAAGCAACAAGACCGGTATCAACTATGTCCAGAATACCTATCGTCTTTACTAATGCCTGAAATTGTTCCAGCAATGGATTCACCCTGTCTTTCTATAAACAGCAAAAACTTGAATTGTCATAAACCTGTATATTTTATTATAACAAACTATAGTAAATTTCGCCATAAAAAACAAACCCTTTTGCTGAAAATCTTCAAAAAAAAAGAAAATCTTCAGACAAAAGAGCTTGTCAGCTTTATGTAAGGAGACGCGGATTCGTTCATCTGCATAGCGGCCGGTCTTTTTAGTCTGCCGGCATTTTCACTTTTGTCTCTCTCAGATTTTTTCCCGCAATGCCTTCAGCGTTTCTTCCTGTTCTTTCAGGATTGCTTCGCCTTTCTCCAGCTGCTTGTCGTTTTCCACATAGCTGGGGCCTCCGTAAGAAACCCGGGCGTTAACGCAATGTTCCGGATCCAGGGCCTCCATCAGATCCGGCTCAAACAGTTCGGAGAACTGCTTATATTCATCCAGCGTCATGTCCAGCAGGAATTTATGTTCTTTAATGGCATAGGCCACGCACTGTCCCACTACCGCATGGGCCTTGCGGAACGGCAGTCCTTTCCGGACCAGATAGTCTGCCAGATCCGTAGCATTGGAAAAATCGTGAGACACCGCCCACCGCATCCGGTCAGTATTTACCGTCATGGTAGCGATCATGTCCCTGTAGACCTGAAGCGTAAACTTCACCGTGTCAATGGCATCAAACAGGCCTTCCTTGTCTTCCTGCAGATCTTTATTATACGTCAGCGGCAAGCCTTTCAATGTAGTCAGCATAGCCATCAGCTCGCCGTAGACGCGGCCCGTCTTGCCCCGCACCAGCTCGGAAATATCCGGATTTTTCTTCTGGGGCATCATGGAGGAACCGGTGGCAAAAGCGTCGTCCAGCTCCACAAAACCGAATTCCGTACTGCTCCACAGGCACAGCTCTTCGGACAGGCGGCTCATGTGCATCATCAATACAGAGGCAAAAGAAAGGAAATCCAGCACATAATCCCGGTCGCTGACCGCATCCATGCTGTTTGCATACACATTTTTAAAATTTAACTGCTCCGCTACAAAGAACCGGTCAATGGGAAACGTGGTTCCCGCAATGGCCCCGGCTCCCAGGGGCATAATGTCCGCATCCTCCCACACGCCCAGCAGACGGCGGAAGTCACGCTGCAGCATGTTAAAATACGCCAGCAGGTGATGGGCAAACGTAATAGGCTGGGCCCGCTGCAGATGGGTATAACCGGGCATCAGGGTCTTGTCATGCTGCTTTGCCACAGACAGGATCACTTTTTCAAACTCCAGCAGCAGTTCCGCTACCTCCACGATCTGCCGCTTCATATACATATGCATATCCAACGCCACCTGGTCGTTGCGGCTCCGGGCCGTATGCAGTCTTGCCCCCGCATCCCCGATCCGTTCCGTCAGGCGCGCTTCCACGTTCATATGGATATCTTCCAGCGCTACGCTGAATTCAAAATTGCCGGCTTCAATGTCCTTCAGAATATCCTGCAGCCCCGCCACGATCTTCGTTCCGTCTGCCTCCGGAATAATGCCGCATTTTACCAGCATCCTGGCATGGGCAATACTGCCCCGGATATCCTCCTGATACAAACGCTTATCATAATTAATGGACGCATTGAATGCGTCCACTAATTCGTTCGTATTCTTACTGAACCGACCGCCCCACAATTTGGCCATTATTTCAACGTGCCTTTCTTCATCATGGCCCGTACGGCTAACGGCAGGCCGAACAGATTGATGAAACCGGTTGCGTCGCTCTGATCATATACTTCGTCTTCGCCGAAGGTCACATATTCCTTGCTGTACAGGGAATACGGGGATTTGGCGCCGGCGCTGATGATGTTGCCTTTATACAGTTTCAGACGTACCGTACCGGTAACGGTCTTCTGGGTTTCATTAACGAAAGCTTCCAAAGCTTCCCGCAGCGCGCAGAACCATTTTCCGTCATACACCAGTTCCGCATATTTGATGGCCAGGCCTTCTTTGTAATGATAGGTATCCCGGTCCAGGCACAGGTTTTCCAGTTCATTGTGGGCATAGTAGATGATGGCGCCCGCCGGGGTTTCATACACACCGCGGCTCTTCATGCCCACCAGACGGTTTTCCACGATATCGCTGATGCCTACGCCGTTGCGGATGCCGATGGCATTCAGGGTTTCCACCAGCTGGGCCGGGCTCATCTTTTTCCCGTTTACAGATACCGGAACGCCCTGCTCGAATTCCAGCTCGATCATTTCCGGTTTGTCCGGCGCGGTCTCCGGCGTGCAGGTTACCCGGAACATCTTCGCCTGAGGCGCGTTCCAGGGATCTTCCAGATCGGAACCTTCATGGGAGAGATGCCACATATTGCGGTCCATGGAATAGTCGTCTTCATGGGATACGGGAATGGGAATGTTGTGGGCTGCCGCATAATCGATCTCCTGATCGCGGGAACGCAGTTCCCATTCACGCCAAGGCGCGATGATGGCCAGATCCGGGTCCAGAGATTTTACGGTCAGTTCAAAACGTACCTGATCGTTGCCCTTGCCGGTAGCGCCGTGAGCCACCGCATCGGCGCCTTCCTTGTGGGCAATGTCCACCAGGTGCTTGGCGATCAGCGGACGGGCAAAGGACGTCCCCAGCAGATATTTCTTTTCATATACGGCGCCGGCCTTTACGCAGGGCCATACATAGTTGGCGATAAAGTCTTCTTTCAGATCCAGGATGTAGCATTTGCTGGCACCGGACTTGATCGCCTTGTCATGCACCGGAGCCAGTTCGTCGCCCTGACCCAGGTCAGCGCAGACCGCAATGATCTCGCAGTTATTATAATTCTCTTTTAACCAGGGGATGATAACGGAGGTATCCAGACCTCCGCTATATGCTAATACAACTTTTTTGATATTTTCCTTTTTTACTTTTGCCATTTCAATGGGCCTCCCTTGTCGTAATAGTGTTTTCCTGCATAGCCCTGCCTGTCGCAGTTGCTGCGGATAAAGTTTTAACATGCTTATTGTAGCACGTAATGAAAAAAATGCAAGTGTTTTTATGCAATTTTTTTCATTTTTTTTGAATAATTATAAAATCTTTCATGCATTGCATAGCGTGCTGTTGCACTTTGAAATACCGAAAAAGCCAGACGCTTCCTGCGCTGAAACAATATGCATCACAGTTCCGCGCCGCTCATCAGCAGCACCATAATGGCTTTCTGTGTATGCAGACGGTTTTCCGCCTGATCCCACACAAAGGACTGCGGTCCTTCCAGCACTTCTTCCGTAATCTCCTCGCCCCGGTGGGCCGGCAGGCAGTGCAGCACAATAGCCCCGGGGTTGGCCGCCTTCAGCAGTTCGCTGTTGATCTGGTAATCGTGGAGCGCTTTCAGACGGATTTCCCGTTCCGCTTCCTGTCCCATGCTGGTCCAGACATCTGTATATAATACATCAGCGCCTTTGACTGCCTTGGCAATATCTTCTTCCACGGAAATGGTACACCCCGTCTGCGCCGCGTCTTCCTGCGCCTGTTTCAAAACCATCGGATCCGGCTGGTAACCTTTCGGACTGGCACAGACCATATCCATGCCCACTTTGGCGCAGGCGTACATCAGGGAATGGGCCATATTATTGCCGTCTCCTACATACACCAGCTTACGGCCTTTTAAAGAACCCAGCTGTTCTTCAATGGTCAGCAGGTCCGTCAGGGCCTGACAGGGATGCAGCAGGTCCGTCAGCCCGTTGATGACCGGAATGGATGCATATTCTGCCAATTCGATAACGGAATCATGGGAAAACGTACGGATCATGATGCCGTCCACCATACGCGACAGCACCCGGGCAGTATCACGGATCGGTTCGCCGCGGCCGATCTGAGAATCCCGGTCGTTCAGATAGATAGCATGACCCCCCAGCTGATGGAAGCCCGTCTCAAAAGAAACACGGGTACGGGTGGATGCTTTGGAAAACATCATGGCCAGAGTCTTGCCCTTGCAGAATTCATGAGGAACTCCCAGCTTCTGCATCTTTTTCAGCTTTTTCGCCACGTCCAGAATCAGCAGCACTTCCTCTGTCGATAAATCGTGGATGCACAACAAATCCTTATGCTTTAATTTCATGATAACCCCTCTCATCTGTGTGGAAGTAAAGAACAGGCTGTAAAAGGCTTTCCTGTTATAATTTAGTATTGTACCATATTCTTTCACATTTTAATAGTAAAAATTTCACAAAGTGGCTTTGCCAAATGCGCTTCCAATTGGTAAAATGATGGTATCATAAGATAAATAGTGATAATTTGCAGGTCAGGAAAAGACATCACAAACACGTCAACGATTGTTATTCCATGGATTCATTCGCCTGTGGCTTCGAAACTCGAAGTCGCGTTGCAGGACAACCCGCCTCCCACTCCTCAGTGTGCCGCGCATCGCTACGCTCAGCGTGGCTTCCCTCGTCGACTGGGACCCTTCCGGGTTGCCCTGTCAACGCTCAATGGAATGACACAATCGTTTCCTACTGTTTGTTCCTGTCTTTCCCTGACCTGCAATACAACCTTTTTACGGAGATACCATGCGCAAGAAGAAACAAAAGAAAAGCCGTCTTCCGCAGATAGTGGGGCTGACGGTCCTCTTCATTCTGCTCTTTATCGGCTGGAGTATGTTAGGTCCGCAGCCTGAGATTCCCAAACCGATAAGCCAGGCAGCGGATGACTTTAAAAAGAATCCTAAAATAGAAAACATCATCGACCTGACCGGGCAGCAGGCAAAAGCCGTGACTGACAAGGTCGGCGACGCGGCAAAATCCGCAGGGAAAGCAATTGATGGCGCTACGTTGCCGGATAAGGCCGGAAAGCTGGCGGATTCTGCCGCCAAAGGCGCCGACAAACTGGGAAAACAGGTGAAACAGGGCGGTGATTCCGCTTTAGTGAAAGTATCCACCGTCTGGCATGTGGAAGAAACGGTAACGTCGCTGCGTTCCGATCCGGACTGGGTATCCTTGCAGAAGATCCCGGACCACACCCGGAAAGCCCTGCTTGCCATAGAAGATCACGATTTTTACAAACACGGCGCCCTGGATTACGTGGGTATCGCCCGGGCGGCTTTTGCCAACCTGAAGGCAGGCGAAGTACAGCAAGGGGGCAGCACCCTCACCCAGCAGATGGTGAAGAACGTATTCCTCAGCAGCGAGCAGACCTTCACCCGGAAAGCGGAAGAAGCCATTCTGGCCACACGGGTGGAACAGAAATATTCCAAAGATGAGATTTTGGAAATCTATTTTAACACTACGTACTTCGGCGCCGGCGCTTATGGAATCCGGGATGCCGCAAAGAAATATTTCGGCAAAGAACCGGCCAGGCTGACACTCCCCGAAAGCGCCATGCTGGCCGCCATGCCTTACGCCCCCAGCGCCCTGAACCCTTACGAAAATCCGGACGGCTGCGCCAAACGGGTGCGGCTGGTATTGAAAGAAATGCTGAAATACGGATACATCGGCAATACAGAATGTGGAGACGCCCTTTCCCGCGGAGTCACATTGAAAAACGGCAGAACATTACTGCTTGAATAAACCCAGATTCCCCTATTCGGTCACTTCAGTGACCGAACTTTTTTTGCAACTCCAGTCGAGGTGCGGTTTTTCAGCCTGCTCTCTGTTATAAATATAGGCAGTCTGTATGTCTTGTATCCAAGCAGCTTATCATCTCTTCATTTTATTGCTTTGTTCGGGAGAGCTGCCACTGCGCCAGGCCGTTAAAACAAAAAGGAAGCCCTCATTCCGGCTCACACACATGAATCGGAATGAGGGTTGTTCTTTATTTTGAAACATACAGATTATCTTTCACGTAAAACCGCCAGGGCCAGGCCGCGGCTTCTTCCGCATAGGCTACGTTGATACGGGGCGTTGCAACGATCAGCGCCTCCGGAATATGCCGGTAACGGATCAGACGCAGCGGGCTGTCCGCCGCGCACAAATCCAGTCCGTATTCGTTTTTGGTAATTCCCAAAGCCTGACACACTTTCCCCGGCCCGCTGCATAAATGCTGCACGGTCTTTGTATGGCGCCGCTGTTGCATCAGGTCAAGTCCGATAACCGGTTCCAGGGCGCGGATCAGCACCGCGTTGCCCTCCCCTTCCGGACCGGTCACCGCATTAAAACAGTGATGCATGCCGTAAATCAGGTACACATAGGCGTACCCTCCGTCGTGGTACATGATCTCCGTCCGCCCGCTCCGGTTCCGGTACGCATGGCAGGCTTTATCAATGGCGCCTACATAGGCTTCTGCTTCAACGATCATACCGCCGGCTGCGCCGTCGAGTGTACGGTGTATCAGCAAACAGCCCAACAGTTTGCGGGCCAGTTCCACGGTATCCTGTCGGAAAAATGCGTGATTCATATATCAATGATGGAACAGCCGTAAATGAGTAAAGGAAACTGCCATATTGTATTTGTCTGCCGTTTCGATCACATGGTCATCACGGATGGAGCCGCCGGCTTCCGCCACATACTGCACGCCGCTGCGGTGGGCCCGTTCGATGTTGTCGCCGAAGGGGAAGAAAGCGTCGCTGCCTAAGGCAACGCCAGTCAATTTGGCCGCCCAGGCTTTCTTTTCTTCCCTGGTCAGCGGTTCCGGCTTTTCCGTAAAGAACAGCTGCCAGGTTCCCTCCGCCAGCACGTCCTCATAGTCATCAGAAATGTACACGTCGATGGTGTTATCCCGGTCCGGACGGCGGATATCCGCCTTAAAAGGCAGGGCCATCACCTTCGGGTTCTGCCGCTGCCACCAGATGTCCGCCTTGTTACCGGCCAGGCGGGTGCAGTGGATGCGGGACTGCTGCCCGGCCCCCACGCCGATGGTCATACCGTCTTTTACATAGCAGACCGAATTGGACTGGGTGTATTTCAGCGTGATTAGCGCCACCAGCAAATCGCGGACAGCTTCGTCGGGAATTTCTTTGTTCCTGGTAGGACGCTCTGCCAGCAGGTCTGCCGTAATCTTTGCATTGTTGCGGCTCTGTTCGAAAGAAATACCGAAAACCTGCTTGGTCTCCTGTTCCTCCGGCACATAATCCGGATCCATCTGCATTACAAGGTAAGTGCCTTTCCGTTTGCTTTTCAGGATCTCCAGGGCTTCTTCCGTATAGCCGGGGGCAATGACGCCGTCGGAAACTTCCCGTTTCAGCAATAGGGCCGTTTCTTTGTCGCAGATATCGGACAGGGCGGCAAAGTCGCCGTAGGAAGACATACGGTCCGCGCCCCGGGCGGCAGCGTAGGCGGACGCAATGGGAGTCAGTTCCAAATCGTCTACGAAATAAATCTTCTTCAGGGTGTCGCTCAGCTCCGTGGCCACTGCGGCGCCAGCCGGGCTGACGTGTTTAAAGGAAGCCGCAGCAGGTAAACCGGTCGCTTCTTTTAATTCTTTTACCAGCTGCCAGCTGTTAAAAGCGTCCAGCAGATTGATAAAACCGGGACGTCCGTTCAGTACGGTAAAAGGCAGATCCTTCCCGTCTTTCATATACACTTTCGCGATCTTCTGATTGGGGTTGCAGCCATACTTCAGCGCCATTTCATTCATGTGCAGTTCCTCCTTGCGGTTTTGTTTTAAACCTGATTCAATTTTTACAAAAGACTGATTCGACAGGATGCTCCGGTCAAACACTTCGCTGCTATAAAAGCAAAAGCCGGCCAGTCCTGTGCTTTCGCCCAGACGGTCGGCATTCACAGTCATGCTCCATGTGGTGAATCCACTTCCGTCAGTCACATGACCTTTCTGTGCTTTATTATATCCTTTATAATCGGAACTTGTCAACGAATCTAATACTTTTTAAGACCCGCCCCTCACCCTGTCGATCATATCCCGCACATACTCCGATGTAATGCAGCGGGTACATTCAAATTCCTGATCGGTGCCGCGGTGGTGTGGGCAGCTGCCGAAATCGTCGTATTTGTGTTCGTAACGCTGGTCATTGGCACAGCTGTGGCAGGTGTGGAACTGCTGCACCCGGTAAGGCGTATGGAACTCCGTCCCCGGCGCGGTGAAGCCCGCAATCATCACCACGGGGACGCCCGCGCCCCAGGCCAGCCAGGACAGCCCGCTGGCCAGGCCCACAAAGAATGCCGCCCCGGAGATCAGGTCTACCCGCTCCTGCAGGGAACGGTCCCCGGTGAAATCTTCCGCGCCGTAGGGGATGGCGTTGCCAAAGACCCCGTTCACCGTCACCCGGTCCCGGTCCACACAGAGTACCCGGTAGCCCAGTTCTTTCAAATAGGCAACCGTGTCCATCCAGCCCCGGGCGTTGTTCCAGTATTTACACTGGGCCGTGGCCTGGGTGGCGATGCACACATACGGCTCTTGGGGACGGATCTCCGCCGCCTTGGCCGAAGGCAGAAGCCGCAGCCGCCGTTCCGCCGGCTCCACCCCCAGCAGATACGCCCCGTGGGCCTGCAGTCCCATCACCCGCCAGTCCACCGGCTGCAGGTTCCGGTCGTCCCAGGGGGCGAACAGCCCCACGTAATACGTAGCGTAGAGATCGGAGGGCCGCGTGTCCTCCGGCGTCAGAAAGTGAATGTCCGGATAGCCCGCCTGCAAAATTTCGCCATAGCGCTTATCCGTCAAAACGTAAAGCTCGCAGCCATGCTTTTCCCGGAAAGCCTCCGCATAGGGGAACCAGGCCAGCATGTCCCCCAGGGCTGCCCCGGCAAATTTCAACAACACCTTTTTGCCTTTGGCATCGTAATCGTGGGCAAACAGGAGAGTTTCTTCCGGCCGGGTTGTATAGACCTCCAGACGGAAATTCACAAAATACCGCTTCGTGCTGGTGGCCATTGCGTTGGAAGCCTTTGCGTCGTACACCGTCAGATGACTGTCACGGTCAATGAACCGCACCCGGTAATCTCCCTCCGGCACTGACACCCTGAGGCCGTTATTAAAATCGAACCGCAGCCCCGGCACATCCGTTTCCTGGGTGGGCGCGGCAGGCGGGTCAAACACCATATAAGGTTCTTTTCCCACGGCGTTATTTTCCATTTGCTTTTCTCCTTCTTGCCTTTCCCTGTTCCGGATGCAGGTTGTAATCCGCCATCAGCCGCTGCACGGTCTGGCAGACCTGACCCGAGCTGATGAAGCGGGTACACTCGAATTCCCGCTCCGTTCCCGCATGGCGGGGACACCAGCCGAAGTCCGCGTGGACGAATTCCTCGCTGCTGTCCGTCCAGCAGCCGTTGCACACGTGGAAATTGATGACCCTGTAGGGAGTAAAAAACTCATTATACGGCAGGGTAAAACCGGAGACCATGATCACCGGCGTGCCCGCGCCCCAGGCCAGCCAGGAAAGCCCGCTGGACAGGCCGATGAAGAAATCCGCATGTCCCAGATAATCCACCCGTTCCTGGAGCGGCCGGGGTCCCGTGAAATCCTCCGCCCCGTAGGGGATGGTGTGCCAGTGCCGCCCATAACCGTGGCACTTCTCTTTGTCGATGCACAGCACCCGGTAGCCCAGCGCCTTCAGATATTCCACCGTCTCGATCCAGCCCCGGGGGTTGTTCCAGTATTTGGCCTGGCTGGTAGCCTGGGCCGCGATGCAGACATACGGCTCTTTTACAGGCCGTTTTTTTGACGGAGTCAGCACAGGCCGCCGCTCCACCACGTCCAGTCCCAGGATGTAGGGAATGTTGAGCTGCAGCCCGATCACGCGGAAATCCGCCGGCTGGTGGAAGCGGTCGTCCGCCGGAAAGAAAATGCCCATATAGTAGGTGGCATAGCAGTCCGGCGGCGTCGTTCCCGGTTCAATAAACCGGATCTGGGGGTAAGCGGGGGCAAAAAGCCCCACAATCTCCGGACTCATGGAACAGTAAACATTGCACCGGTGCTTTTTCCGGAACTCCTCCGCATAGGGGAACCAGGCCAGGATGTCCCCCAGCGTCCCCACCGGGTAGCGGATATGCACGTTGCGTCCCGCCAGGTCCAGGTCGTGGATCAGCGCAGGAACGCCGTCCTTCCAGATTTCCACCCGGAAATTGATGTAATATTTTTTTGTACTGGTGACCAGGGCGTTACGCCCCGCCGCATCGTACAGGATGGAACTGGTATCCAGGTCCGTAAAACGGACCCGGTACTCCCCATCGTCGGGCAGCAGTACCCTCGCCCCGTAATTAAAATCCAGCTTCACGCCCGGCAGACCGCTGTCCATCGTCACCGGCCCGGCGTCAAAGCTCACGTATGCTTTTTTCTTTTCCTCCGGCATAAACGAAACCCTCCGTTCCTTATTTACTAATTTAACGAAAACACCGGAAAAAAGCAAGAGGGGGTTTTGCTTCAGGCCTGTTATCAATGCTGCCGACAGCACGGACACGGCTGATAGTACAGCAACCCAGTCACAGGTTGCATAATATGTAGGTTTTGTCTTATTTTTATTGATAAGCGGCCGATTTTGCTATATAATATGTTCGGATAATAATTAAATATTTAAGTTGACTGAAGCCTTATACCCTGTCCCGTCCGGCGCGGCAGTCCGTAATGTTTTGTACAGAGGAGTAATAGAATCATGAGCCGGAAAAAGAAACTGCAGAAAAAAATAGCGGTAGCCGTATCGGTGGTGAACCTGCTGAACATGAGCGCACCCCTGGTACTGCCCTATGTAAACGTGGCAGGCCAGGTGCCGGCCGCCGGAGGGCAGATCGTGCAATTTGCCGACACGGCCCAGTCCGTGCTTTACCGCACGGCCCAGGCGGCGGAATATACTGTCCCGCCCGATTCAACCATCGAAACGATGAACGACGGCGACACAATGAACATCAACGACGGCGGCAACGGAACCGTCACCACCATGAGCGGCGGCGAGCAGTACGTCAGCAGCGGCGGCACGGGCACCGTCGCCACCATGAGCGGCGGCACGCAGATCGTCGGGTATGTTGACTCGAGCGGAACAGTATATCCAGGCGGCACGGGCACGGTCTCCACCATGAGCGGCGGCAGGCAGACCGTCTACGACGGTGGCAGCGGCATGGTCGAGACCATGAGCAGCGGTACGCAGACCGTCAACGAGGGCGGCACGGGCACGGTCTCTGCCATGCACGGCGGCTATCAGTACGTCAGCAGCGGCGGCACGGGCACCGTCAACACCATGAGCGACGGCTTGCAGTACGTCTTCGGCACGGGCACCGTCACCACCATGAACGGCGGCGACCAGACCGTCAACAGCGGCGGCACGGGCACCGTCACTACCATGAGCGGCGGCCAGCAGTATATCAAAGACGGTGGCACTGGCACGGTCTCTGCCATGAGCGGCGGCACCCAGACCGTCAGCAGCGGCGGCGTCGGCACGGTCTCCTCCCTGCAGAGCGGCGGCACACAAATTGTTTATAACGGCGGAACTTCCCTGAACACTCACGTCATGAGCGGCGGCATGATAAAAGAAGAAGGCAACGGCGGAACAGTCACCAATCAAATCTTCGAGGCAGGCGGCATCCACTATCTTGCGAACGGAGCCACGAAGAGTGAACTAACCGTTTCCGGCCATATCCTTCAGGTCGGGGACGGCGGCACCGCCATAAGCACCACTGTCAATGACGGCGGCACGGCGCAAGTGTTGTCTGGCGGCGAGATGTCGAACACCTCCGTCAACGGCGGCGGCGTGCAGGATGTTCTGAGCGGCGGTACCGCCATCAGCACCACTGTCAATAACGGCGGCACAGCGCAAGTATCGGCCGGCGGCGCGATGTCGAACACCTCCGTCAACAGCGGCGGCGTGCAGGATGTTCTGAGCGGCGGTACCGCCATAAGTACCACTGTCAATGACGATGGCACGGCACAAGTATCGGCCGGTGGCACGATGTCGAACACCACCGTCAACGGCGGCGGCGTGCAAAATGTCAATTACGACGGCACAGCGAACTATACCACCGTCAGCGGCAGTAACGCCACGCAAAACGTCAACAACGGCGGCAGGGCGTCGAATATTACCGTCGTCAGCGGCGGCATGCAGGTCGTCTTCGACGGCGGCTCGGCCGACCATACGACCGTCGCCACCTCCGGCTCGCAGGTCGTCAGCGGCGGCATGGTCACAAGTACATACGTTGGGAGCGACGCCGCGCAGCACGTTTACGGCGGCACGGTCATCAGCACCACCCTGGGCGAAAGCGGCGCCTGCCAGAACCTCAGCGGCGGCGTGGCCAGCGGCACGATCATCAATTATGCGGGCGCCAGCCAGAATATCAACGCGGGCGCCACGGCCAGCAATACGATCATCAGCAGCGGAAAGCAGGAAGTCTTCAGAGGCGGCGTCGCCTCGGCTGCGACGGTCTTCGGCGGCACCCAGAACGTCCTGAGCAGCGGCACGGCCACGGGCACGATTTTGAGCGGCGGCAATCAGGTCGTCAACGACGGCGGCACGACCACGGGCACGACAATCAACGGCGGCGGTACGCAGCATGTCAGCGGCGGCACGGTCACGGATACGCACGTCAAGGGCAACGCGAATCAATATGTCTACGGCGGCGTGGTTTCCGGCACCACCCTGGACGAGGGCGACGCCTGTCAGACCCTCAGCGGCGGCACGACTGTCGGCACGATCATCCATGCCGAGAACGCCCATCAGATTATTAACGCCGGTGCGATGGCCGACCATACGATCCTCTCCGGCGGCGATCAGCTCATAAACGCCGGCGGCACGGCGATAGACACGACCATAAAGAGCGGCGGAAATCAGATCGCGGAGGCGGGCGGTATCCTCGCGGGTACGCAGACCATCGAGGCGGGCGGCGTGGCCTCCGGCGGCACATTGACAGGCACGCAGGATGTCGCGGGCATGGCGACGGATATCACTGTCAGCGGTACACAGAACATCAAGAACGGAGGCACGGCGGTGCGCACCACCGTCAACAACGGCGGCACGCAATCCGTTCTGAGCGGTGGCACGGCGACGGACACGACCCTGAAAAATAAAGGCAAGCAGATTGTCAGCAGCGGCGGTGTGGCTTCCGGCGGCACGTTCAGCGGGGAGGATTCCAACACTCGTGGCTATCAGGAGGTCTATGAAGGCGGCACCGTTGTCGGCGCAATCTTTTCCGCGTATGGTAACCAAACTGTCACCGGCGGCATGGCGCGGGATACGACCGTAACCAGCGGAGGGATTCAGGCCATCACGAGCAGCGGCGTTTCCCTGAACGCTACAATTATGTCAGGCGGCACGCAGAGTGCCACGGAGGGCGGTATCCTCGCAGGCACACAGACCATTGAGGCGGGCGCCTCGGCTTCGGGAGGCACACTCAAAGAGATTACTGTGGACGGCGCGACCTATAAAGGCGTGCAAAACGTCAATTCCGGCGGTACGGCGAATAACATCACTGTGACAGGCGGCGGCACGCAATTCGTTCTGAGTGGCGGCACGGCAAACGGCGTCACCCTTGACGGGGGCACGCTGTCCATGGCAGGCGGAGCCATAGCATCCGGCACGGCAGGAGGCCACGGCAGAGTTGTCTATGACGGCGGCAGCGGGCAGATTTCCCTTGGCGGAACCAATAACTTTTCTTCGTTTACGGTCTCCGGCGGCACGCTGGAAACGCAAAACGGTTTCCACATCGATAGCAGCGGCGGCATCACGGTGAATTCCGGCGGTACGTTAATCGCCGGGGGCGCCGTGACGGTCCAGACCAGCGGAAGCTCACTTACCGTCAGCGGCGGCGGAACGCTTTCCGCAACAACGATCAGCACGGAAAACGGCGGGGAGATTTCCATGAGTGGCGGCGTTCTTCAGGCTGCCGGGGATATCGCTATCCGTCATGCACTGACGAATGCTTACGGCAACGTAAGCGCAGGAGGGACCCTCACGGTGGGCGGCGGCGCAACGCAGCCCGGCAGCGGCAAACAGCTGAACCTTTCTGCCGGCAGGGATATATATATATCGGGCGCTGCCACTGTTACCAGTCTGTCCGCAGGTGAAAATATCAGCGCAGGCGGGCAGGCAGTAAGTGCCACCAACATTTCCGCCGGCGGCGCGATTGCAGCCGGGAGCATTACCGCAGCCAATGTTTCCGCAGGCGGCAATATCAGCGCAAGCGCCAACATCAGCGCGGACAGTATTTCTGCAGGGGGCACTCTCTCTGCCGGCGGGAATCTTACGGCGGGAACACTGGCTCTGTCGGCGGTTCCTGCCAGCGGGGCAGCCGTGTCCGCAGCTGGCGATGTCAAAATTACCAACCTTAACGTGAGCGGCTTCGATCCGGCGCAGAATACCAACGGCTCCCTGATCAGCGCGGGGGGGACTGTTTCGTCTATGACCGTGAACGGCAAGTCCCTGACAGCGGGCGGCGCAATTACCACTAATGCAAAACAGGTGCAGCTGACATCCGGTATCGATGCAACCTTTGACAGCCTTTCTGTTTCTCTGGCGGCGGACCAAAAAGCTCTTACCTACAACGCCTATAACACCTATACCAACATCAATTTCAGTCAGGTAACCTGGCAAAAAGGCGCTGTGCTTTTTGACGGCAGCAGTGCAGATTACAACTATTCCGGAGTAACAATCTTAGGAACGGATAACTTTAACGTTGTCTATGCGACACCGGAGAGTGTTGCAGCGGGCGAATCCATGACGCTGCTGAAGGCGAATGCAACGCTGAAAGATATGGCGGCGCAGGTAAAAGAGACGGCTTACAGTTTCGCACCGCTTTCCGGTGTGACGATTGACGCGAACATCACCGGCAGGCTTACCACCAGCAAGGGAATTGTGACCTATACGCCATCGGCGAACCAAGCCACGAAGCTGATCTTTGGCAACGTGGTTTGGAAGAACAGCGGCGCCCTGATGACCCGTCCGGCCAATATTACCTTTGCAGGCGCAGATGTGGATACGTCGAAGATTAACTTCACGAATGTCACGTCGCTGGGAGCCAATCAGAAGATGACACTGGTTTCCGGTTTTGGTAACAGTGTAGGAACTATTATCGGAACCAAGTACAAGGTAGGAACCGGACTGGAAGGGGAAGGTGAAGCATCCCTGACAGGCAGCGATTTGATTTTTACCACGAAGACAGGCGCCAATAATCTGGCGGCGCAGGAGCAGACCCACAAGACTGTGATGGCAATGGAAGCGGGCATGGCGCTGCTGGCTGCGGGCACTGAACACCTGGGCAATGCAATGGACAGCTTGGGCCTGGCGGCCAACGCGGGTGCGGACGGCACATCCACCGCAGCTTCCGTGGGCGGCGGCGCGTCCCATTACGAAACGGGCAGCCATGTGAAATCCCACACCTGGAACGCGGCAGTAGCAGTAGGCCGGAATCATGAGACAAAGAAAGGCAGCCTGGAATATGGTATCTTCGGGGAATACGGCAAAGGTAGTTACACCCTCCACAGCGATGCGGGCCGGGGGGATGGAGACGGCCATTACGCAGGCGGCGGTCTCCTGGCCAGGTGGACGAATAAACACAATGTGTACACCGAGGCCAGCTTCCGTCTGGGCCGCATGAGCGATACCGCTTCCGATATCCTGCACGACGCGGCGGGCAACGGATACGGCTATGATGTACATGCCAATTATTTCGGCGCCCATGTAGGGATTGGCCAGTTGACTAATTACAGAAACGGCAGACGTCTGGACGTGTACGGGAAGTATTTCTATACAAGACGGGAGGGCGTAAGCTTTGACGCAGGCGCGGATCATTATGACCTGGACAGCGTATCCAGCAGCCTATTGCGTATTGGCGCCCGCTACGGTACTACGGTAAAGAGGTGGAACTGGTACGGCGGCCTGGCGTTTGAATACGAGTTCGACGGCAAATCGGAAGGCACGGTAAGCACCATCGGCAACAGCGCGGCAATCCGTGCGGCCAGCGTGAAGGGCGGCAGCGTCCGGGGTGAGATCGGCCTGCGTATGGACGCCACGAAGGACAACCCCTGGAAGGCAGATATTGCTATCTACGGATACGGCGGTAAACACCGCGGCTTCGGCGGCAACGTGACCGTGGCCTATACGTTCTGATATTGAGTCGTTTAAAAGGAAAGGAAGTCATCCAATATGTTATGTTACGTTTGCCCTCACCGCTGCGGCGTTGACCGCCCCGAAAGCATCAACGATACCGACGGCATGTTCGGCTGCTGCGGCGTCGGGATTTTACCGGAAGTTTCCCGGGCCGGTATCCATATGTGGGAAGAGCCCTGCCTCAGCGGCACAAAAGGCGCCGGAACCGTGTTCTTCACCGGTTGCAATCTGCACTGTTGTTACTGTCAGAATTACGAGATCAGCTGCCTGAACAAAGGAAAGGAAATTTCCGTGGCACGACTGAAAGAAATCTATCACGAACTGATTGACAAGGGCGTACACAATATTGACTTAGTCACCCCTACCCACTTCGCTTATTCCATTCTGCAAAGCCTGGACGAGAAGCTTCCGGTACCCGTGGTATACAACAGCAGCGGCTTTGAAGCCACGGACACACTGCTGAAATTCGAAGGCAAGGTACAGATCTGGCTGCCGGATCTGAAATACAGCGACGATACGCTGGCGCTGAAATACAGCAATGCCTACGATTACTGGAACATCAGCCGGAAAGCCATTCTGGAAATGTTCCGGCAGGTCGGCCCCTACAGGCTGGATGCAGACGGCATCATGCAGAGTGGCGTCATCATCCGCCACCTGGTACTGCCCGGATATCTGGAAAACACGAAACGTGTCATTGACTGGGTGGCGCAGACCTTTAAGCCCGGGGATGTGATGTTCAGCCTCATGCACCAGTACGTACCCTGCGGCCGTGCCAACGAATACCCGGAACTGAACCGGAAGGTTACGCCGGAAGAATACAAAGAAGTGGAAGATTATCTCTTCGACAGCGGCATCGAAGACGGGTTCGTGCAGGAAGAAGAATCAGCCTGCGGAGAATTCATCCCCTGCTTTGACGGAACCGGAGTGTAATGCTCCGATTTTGTCCGCATACTTGTGAGGACAAATTTCATTTTTTTATTGACGCCATCGCAATTTCCTACTATAATTAGGAGTGGTTTGTAAAGGTTCAACCAACATATTGCGTTAAAACACTTTGCAACGTTTCAGACGGGGATACGTCAATAGCGTGCCCCAAAAGTAAATGGAATCTCTGACCGGGGAGGGTAAGCAGGAGGTTCTATAGCGCCAGGCCCTGAATGGGTGACGAGGATTGGCAGTTGTCGAAAGACTCGGCGGATGCTGCCACGGTGTGCAGTGCATCGTGAAAGGGAAAGCAAAAAGCGGAATTAAAACCGTAACAGAGGTTCTCTTATCACTGAAAGAAGTTACAAAATCAGAAAACTGTAAAAAGACAAAAGGAGAATGAAATAATGAGAGTCGTTATTCAGGATAATTATGAAAAAATGTGCCTTTGGGCCGCTAACTATATCGCAAACCGTATTAAAGCGCATAACGCAGGTCCCGAAAAGAACCGTCCGTTCGTACTGGGTCTGCCCACCGGGTCTTCCCCTATCGGCGTGTATAAGGAACTGGCCCGCATGAACAAGGCCGGGGAACTGAGCTTCGCCAACGTGGTAACCTTCAACATGGACGAATACCTGGGCCTGCCCCACGAGCATGACCAGTCCTACTGGTACTTCATGCACGACAATTTCTTTAATCACCTGGTGGACATGAAACCGGAGAACATCAACATCCTCAACGGTATGACCAAAGATCCGGTGAAGGAATGTGCGGATTACGAAGCCAAGATTGCTTCCTACGGCGGCATCGACCTGTTCATGGGCGGCATCGGCGTGGACGGCCACATTGCGTTCAACGAGCCCTTTACCAGCCTGGCTTCCCGTACCGGCCTGCGGAACCTGACCACGGACACCCGTATCGTCAATTCCCGTTTCTTCGGCAACGATCCGGAAAAGGTTCCCTCCCAGGCTCTGTCCGTCGGCGTTGGCACCGTAACGGATTCCAAAGAAGTGCTGATCCTGATCAACGGCCACAACAAAGCCAGAGCACTGGCGGCTACCGTAGAAGGCGGCATGTCTCACAAATGGACCTGCAGCGCCCTGCAGATGCACAACGGAGCGATCATTGCCTGCGATGAGGCGGCCTGCGGCGAACTGACCGTAGACACCTACAAATATTTCCTGGATATCGAAAAGAAGGAGAGACTGTAATTTATGTATACCATTACTGATCTGTATGATTTGGATCATACCCTGGCTGCCGATTACCTGAAAGGCTTCACCTATCCCTGGGAAGCCCTGAAAGGCATCAAGGAACTGATCCTGAAGCTGGGCCCTACTCTGGGCGCTGACTATGAAGAAGTAAAGCCCCAGGTCTGGGTTCATAAAACCGCAACCGTCTTCCCCACCGCGTATCTGGGTGCGCCCTGTATTATCGGGCCCAACACGGAAGTCCGTCACGGCGCTTTTATCCGCGGTACCGCATTAGTGGGCGCGGATTGCGTAGTGGGCAACTCCGTGGAACTGAAAAACGTAATCTTATTTGATCACGTACAAACTCCCCATTATAACTATGTTGGCGACAGCATCCTGGGTTATTACAGCCACATGGGCGCCGGCAGCATCACCAGCAACGTAAAGGCGGATAAAAAACTGGTTGTCGTCCACAACGGGACGGAACAGATTGAAACCGGAATCAAGAAGTTCGGCGCCATGCTGGGGGACCACGTGGAAGTCGGCTGCAACGCGGTTATGAATCCGGGCACGGTCATCGGCCGGAACAGCAATGTCTATCCCACCTCCTGTGTGAGAGGCGTTGTACCTGCTGATTCCATCTGGAAGAACAGCGGAGAAATCATCCATAAGGAGGAAATGTAACAATGGGTAAATATTTCGGTACAGATGGCTTCCGCGGCGAAGCCAACAAAGACCTGACCTTTGAGCATGCGGTGAAGATCGGCCGTTTTCTGGGCTGGTACTACGGCGCCCGGCTTGGTAAAAAAGCAAAAGTCGTCATCGGCAAAGATACCCGTCGCAGTTCTTACATGTTCGAATCCGCCCTGTGCACGGGCCTGGTGGCTTCCGGCGCAGATGCCTACATCATGCATGTAACCACGACTCCTTCCATTTCTTATATCACCCGGGTGGACGACTTTGACTGCGGCATCATGATCTCCGCGTCCCACAACCCGTTCTACGACAACGGTATCAAGCTGCTGAACGGCGACGGCGAGAAAATGGACGAAGAAACCATCTTAAAGGTGGAAGATTACATTGACGGTAAACTGGAGATTCCGGTTGCCGAGCGGGAAGCCATCGGCCGCACGGTGGACTACGTGGCGGGCCGCAACCGCTACATCGGTTATCTGATCTCCCTGTCCAAGTACAGCTTCAAGAATGTAAAGGTAGGCCTGGACGTTGCCAACGGCGCCGCCTGGCAGATTGCTCCGGCTGTATTTGAAGCTCTTGGCGCCAAGGTTTTTGTTATGAACAATCATCCGGACGGCTACAATATCAACACGGACTGCGGCAGCACCCACATTGAGCATCTTCAGAAGTTTGTAGTAGACAATAAGCTGGACATCGGTTTTGCCTTCGACGGCGACGCGGACCGTTGCCTGACCGTCGACGAAAAGGGCAACGAGGTTACCGGCGATCACACCCTGTACATCTACGGCCTGTACATGAAAGAGCGCGGCAAACTGATCAATAACAAAGTTGTCACCACCATCATGTCCAACTTCGGCCTGTACAAAGCGCTGGATAAAGTGGGCATCGAATACGAAAAGACCAAAGTTGGCGACAAGTATGTATATGAAAACATGGTACAGACCGGCAACCGCATCGGCGGCGAACAATCCGGCCACACCATCTTCATCAAGTACGCCAACACCGGCGACGGCATCCTCACCTCCCTGAAGATGATGGAAGTCATGCTGGCCAAGGAAAAACCCATGAGCGAACTGGCGGCTCCCGTAGTGTTCTATCCCCAGGTACTGAAAAATGTACGTGTAAAGAGCAAACCGGATGCACAGAACGATCCGGACGTACAGGCAGCCGTTGCCAAAGTGGCGGAAGCCCTGGGAGACACCGGCCGCATCCTGGTACGGGAAAGCGGCACCGAACCGGTGATCCGCGTCATGGTGGAAGCAGAAAGCGATGAGGTCTGCGAGAAGTATGTGGACGAAGTCATCGAAGTGATCAAAGCCAAAGGACACATTGCGTAAGGTAACGCGAATACACAAGACAGCGCTCTATACTGCATTACCTGCCTAGCGATACTGAGAGTACAGAGAAAGGCCTGTAAAAATTAAAAACGGCATAAAAAAATCAGGGCTGGACGAACATCGTCCAGCCCTTTTTGATTTCAGAAACGTGCAGGAACCAAAGAACCTTCTCTCTTCATTCTTGTTTTACAGACTTTTCCACAGCGATTGCAGTCAAACCGCAGCCCTGTCAGTTTTACTTCTCTTCATTACTAACTTTGAACACCATGCAGTAGATAACCGGCATAACCACCAGGGTGATCAGCGTAGCCACAGTCAACCCGCAGGAAATGGCAATGGCCATGCCCCGCCAGAAATCGCTGGGAAACATGGGGATCAGGCCCAGCACGGTGGTAAGCGCCGTCAGCATAATGGGACGGAAACGTACGATAACCGATTCCGTTACCGCTTTCAGCCGTGGCATCCCCTGGGCCAGATGCTGATCAATCTGGTCCACCAGCACCGTTCCGTTACGGATGATGGTGCCGACCAGCGCCAGAGCGCCTGTCTGCGCCATGATACCCATAGGCGTATTGAACAGGAACAGGCCCAGAATAACGCCAACCAGTCCTAAAGGTGCTATGCAGGTAACTACGAACACTTTCCTTACGTCCATCAGCATGAGCATCAGCAGAATGACCATGATAATGAGCATGGCCGGCACAGGCCGTAAAATGGAAGCAAGGGACTTGACGCTCTTCTCCGAAGGTCCGTCGATTTCAATTTTTACGCCTAATGGCAGCTGTTTCCGCAATTCTTCCGAAGCGAGCCAGATTTCATTGGTGACGTCATTGCCGGTCACGCTGTCAATAATACCCGCATTGACCGTGACCGTCGGCAGCAGATTACGCCGCCAGATCATGCCGTCTTCATTCTCATAACTCAGGTACGCTACCTGGTTCAGCTGCACGGCGCCCCTGGCAGTAGGGATGCTCATGGTTCCCAGGTCGCTGATGTTCTGATGGTCTTTCGGCTCCAGACGGAACACCATGTCAATGGCCTGGTCGCCTTCATAATACTTGCTGATGCTGTAACCGCTGATTTCTGCGTACAGGGCAGCCGCCACGGTTTTCCGGGTCAGACCCATCTGACGCAGCTTGTCATCATCCAGTTCCACTTTAACGGCAGGTGCCTTTTCCATCCAGTCAAAATTAATTACGGTTACGTGCTCATTGGCCACCATAATCTCTTTTAATTTTGCGGCATATTCTTTGGCCTGGTTATCCGTAGGCGCGGTTACACGGAACATGACCGGGTACGGCGTCGGCGGCCCCAGCGGAATGGAATGGGAGTAGCTCTGGACATCCGGAAAATAATCCTCTATCATCACCTTGATCTTCTTTTCCAGCTGTTTGCGAGCTTCCAGGTCTTTAGCCACCACTACCAGCTGGGCATAATTATCCCGGGGCTGCACCGGCTGGATGACCAATACGAAACGGGGACTGCTCTCGCCCACATACGTGGAAATACTGTTCACGCCTTCCTCTTTCAGCACCATCTCTGTCAGTTTCCGGGCCGCCTCATCGGTGGTTTTCAGGCTGGTACCTTCCGGCAGGTTCATGTCCACTAACAGCTCAGGACGTGTGGAAGCCGGGAAGAATTCCTGTTTCAGCAGCTTGCCCAACAACAGGGAACCAATAAAAATGCCGATACTTATGATAATGACTGTGACGCGATGGTGAAGCGACCATTTCAGCAGTTTACGGAACACATCGTAAAAACCTCCCTGGTACATGGAAGCCTCCGCTACCTCTCTCCCGCCCTTATCTTCTTTTTTCAGCCAGGAATGGGCCAGGGTCGGGGCCACGGTAGCCGAAACCAGCCAGCTGCTCATCAGGGTAATGGTCACTACGGTGAAAAGGCTGCCGGCATATTCGCCTACAGCAGATCTGGCAAAGGCAATCGGCATAAAACTGGCGCAGGTGATCATGGTGCCGGTCAGCAGCGGCTTGGCACAGCTTTCAAAGGCAAAGGAACAGGCCTTGATCCGATCCCAGCCTTCGTTGATCTTCGTTTCGATCATTTCCACCACAACCACGGAATCGTCCACCAGCATGCCCAGCGCCACAATCAGGGCGCCCAGAGACATTTTGTGCAAATCGATTCCCGCCAGGAACATACCCACCATGCTGCACATCAGCACCAGGGGAATGCAGACGGAAATGACATAACCGCTCTGCCGTCCCAGGGTCATCAGGCTGACCACCAACACAATCAGGATGGCTTCCACCAGGCTCTCCACAAACTCGTTGATGGATTCCTTTACCACCTTAGGCTGGTTCAGCACCTGGTTGAACTCAAAACCCAAAGGCAGCTGCTGGCGTATTTCCGCAACTTTTTTATCCAGGTTCCTGCCCAGTCTCAGGTTGTTGCCGCCATCCACCATGGAAATGGAAATGCCCACGGCCGGCTTGCCGTTGAAATACATCTTTGGGTCTGACGGTTCCACATAACCCCGCTCGATCCTGGCAATATCCCCCAGCCGCAGGGTACGTCCATTGCCGCTGACAGGAATGTTTTCAATATTCTTTACCGTATCCGGCAGTCCCGTCAGACGCAGGTAGATATTGCTCTTTCCGTTATGCTTCATAGCCGCTGGGGTAACAGATGTTTCCGCCTGCACCACCGCCGCCAGCTGATCTACACTCATACCCAGCTGGGCCAGCTTTTCATTGTCCACCTGGATATATATCTTCTCCGGCTGCACGCCCAGCAGTTCCACTTTCTTAACATCCGGTACCTGTACAAACTCGTCTTTGATACGACTGGCTACCTTACGCATCTCCTCGTAAGAGAAACTGTCGGAGGTGATGGCGTACACGTTGCCGAACACATCGTCAAAGTGATCATTAAAGAACGGTCCGTACATATCGGCGGGCAGCTCGCTTCGTTTGTCATTGACAAGATTACGCACGTCCAGCCAGTGGCTGGGGATCGTTTCCGAAGGAACGCTCTCTTTCAGATAAACGTTGATTACGCAGACGCCCGCCCGGGAATAGCTGGTAACATAATCCACGTCGTCTACGGTCTGTACCACTTTTTCAATCTTGTCTGTCACATGCATTTCCATCTGCTTGGCAGTAGCTCCCGGCCAGGCAGCGGAAATAACCATCTGCGTAAGGGGGAAGCTGGGATCTTCCTGACGGCCCAGCACCGCATAGCAGAAGATTCCCATGATTGCAATCAGGGCAGAGAAGAAATGGATGACCTGTTTATGTTTGATTGCCCATTCGGCCCAGTTACTGTTCATTTTGCCTCACTGCCTTCCAGACGCACTTCCTGTCCTTCCGCCAACTTGTTGATTCCGCCTGTAACAACCACATCGCCTTTAGACAGACCTTCCGTAATCCTCACATCGCTGCCTTCAAAGCCGGCTGTCTTCACAGGTACAAGAGACACCTTCTTATCCCTCACGACCCAGACCTGCGCCTGATCCCCGGTCTGGTAGATGGCTCCGGTAGGCACAAGGGTCGATTTAACGGTTCCCGCGTTCAGGGTTACTTTGGCCGTCATGCCCAGATTCGCCGCCTCCGGCATGGAATCTACAGCCACCTTAACTTTATAGGTACGGGTCACGCTGTCGGCCATGGGAGCGATTTCGGCAATATGTCCGGTAGCGGTCAGATTGTTCAGGGCCCAGAAAGTTATCGTAGCCGGCTGGTTCAGGCGGATCTGCCCTAACCGGTTTTCCGGCACGAAGATCTGGATTTCCCGACTGCCGTCCTGCACTACCGTAGCCACGGGTGTTCCGGCGCCTACTACCTGCCCGACTTCCCCGGAGATGGAGGCAACCACCCCGTCATGGTCGGACACCAGCCGGGTATAATCCATCTGGTTCCCACTGGCAGTCAGTTGCGCCCGGGCGCTTTCCAGCTGGGACGCCGCTGCGTCATAACGGGTCTTGTGCTCGTCCCGGATCATGGTACTGACAGCGCCTTTTTCATAAAGGGCAGTATACCGTTTATAGTTTTCCTTTACAACCTCATAATTGGAAAGGGCCGCCTGGTACGTGGCCTGAGCCGCGTTATAACTTTGCTGCACATCCTTCGGATCCAACTCCATCAGCACCTGACCGGCCCTGACTTTATCGCCTAAATTGATATGGCGGGCCCTGATTTTCCCAAGCACCTGAAACGCCAGATTGCTTTCAAATTTTCCCCGCACCTCGCCGGGATACACAGCCGTCTCTTTAGAAGCAGTATCTCCTATCGTAACGGTGCGGACCACAGGGACAACAGGTGCTTCCGCAGCCGGCGGCTGCAGCGCGGAGAATATGCGCCATCCCACAAACAGGACAGCCGCAGCTCCCAGAATCATATAATGTGTTTTCGTCATTTTAATTTCTGGCAGGTTCATAATAATAAACGCACCCTTTCGTAATTAATATGCAATCAGATTGCAAAATATCCTTCATAACAATACAACGAATCATACCACCTGTGATTCCTATTTAGCAATGTCCGGTATACTGTTACGGCTCAATAATATTGAAGTCCGTCTTAAAAGGCGTCATATATTTGATCAGCCGGACAGGAACCGTCTTGTCCCCCTCCGCGGAAATGCGCTGCAGCACTTCCTTATTCACCATCATCAGCCCCATCAGCTGCATCCGGCTGCAGGTAAGGGTGCAATCCGCCGCTTTTCCCTTCACGCCCTTATGGATCAGCAGGACGCCGTCCCTCCGTTTAATAAAGAAGGTTTCTCCCGTATCTGAAACGATCAGGTTCAGGGTAAAGTCATCGTTTTGGGCCTTTATGGCATCAGTTGCGATATTGATAAAGTCAAGCATCATCTCTGCCGTCATGCCTGCTTTCATATCAGTTGCTCCGGCTTTCGGCGCGTTTATCGCCTGGTTGCCGCAACGCAGCTCCAGCGCCGCCGTCAGATAGGCATTGCGCCAGATTCCGCTTTCCGCCTGATACCCCAGCTGCTCCAGCGCATCTGCACACAGGTTCCGGGCTTCCTGGTTCGACGGGTCGGCGAAGACCAGCTCCTTGGTGACCTGGGCCACCCACTGGTACTCGCCCTTCTCATAATCCTTGCGCGCTTTGGCAAGCACTGCCGACGCATCCCCCAAATACTCCGCCCACTTCTTCCCTGTAGCTTCCGGCGTCAGCAGGTTCAGATTCACCGGATTGGCATCATACCAGCCCAGATACCGCTGGTACACTGCCTTGATGTTGTGGTTCAAGGTTCCGTAATACTGCCGGATATACCACACCCTGGCCAGTTTTTCCGGAAGATCCAGCATCCTGGCAATTTCCACCGGGGTATAGCCCAGATTGGCATAATGCAGGGTCTGGTCATTGATGTATTTGTAGGCGGCTGCCGTATCGTCCATATACTTCCTAATGATTTCCGTTCCCCAGTGGGGCCAGTTATGGGACTGGAACACCACGTCCGTCTTATCCCCGAACAGTTCTTCCGCTTCCAATATATATTTGGCCCAGGCACTGGCATCCCGCACCTGAGCGCCCCGGAGGGTGTACAGGTTGTGCATGGTGCCGGTACAGTTTTCCGCCAGCCACAGGGCCCGGTAATCCGGGAAATAGGCATTCATCTCTGCCGGAGCTTCCGTGCCGGGGGTCAGCTGGAACTGTATTTCTATCCCGTCAATGCGCAGGGTTTCATTCTTCGTAATTTCATAGGTAGGAGGCAACAGCCCGATAGTTCCTACGGCCTGTCCCAGACCGATGCCGATGGCAAGCCGCCCCTTCGGTCCCGGCTGCAGATGGGTTCCATACTGATACTGGGCCCGCCGTCCCATCGCACAACCTGCGTAAATATTCTCGCTGACCGCATGCTCTAAAAAGCCTTCCGGCGCAATCACAACCACTTTGCCGCTGGCCAGCTGGTCTTTCAGGGAAAGGTTTGCATCAGCCGCGTCTTCCTTTTTGACCAGACCGTAGATACCGCCGTAGTGATCGATGTGGGAATGGCTGTAGAGGACCGCAATAATGTTCAGAGGGCCAAAATGCTTTTCCATCAGCGCTTTGGCTTCTTCCATGTCCTCCTGGCACATGAGCACGTCAAACACGATCCAGCCGTTTTTGGTACGGATGAACGTGACGTTAGCCATATCATAGCCCCGGACCTGGTAAATCCCCTTGCACACTTCAAAGAGCCCGGCATAACTGTTGAACAGGGTGTTCCGCCACAGACTGGGATTGGCAGTATCCGGCGCCTTGGCAAATTCTTTCATAAAATCGTAATCCGCTGCATTCCAGACCACATGCCCGTCTTCGCCGCGAATCACTAAAGCGGTCGGCGCTTCCATCAGCCCCCGCAGCGCGTTTTCCTTTTCCGCCTCGTCGTCAAAGTCGAGCTTCTTGTACCAGGCTGCATTAGCCTCTCTGGTAAAAGCAGTTGCATCCTTTGCAAGGTTTTTATTTTCTGCCTTGTTTGCCATTTGAATCCACCTTTCCCTAAAAGCTGCCGGCAAAATCGGAAGCCCTGTGCTGTTGAATCTTTCCTAACTAGTTATTATAACATTAATCTCTTTTTATACCAATTAATTTCGCAAATTGCAATAGCAAGTTGCAATAACAGCAGATAAGTTCGTAGTAGTTTGTTTTGGCAGTCCGAAGAGAGGGGCGTAGCCCCGAACGAAGGGCTGCCAAAACGCGGCGACTTTCACAGGGC
>Ga0256407_10001993_pt1 | contig 40546 bp, 39 predicted proteins | sample RumenRJG_04DNA_FD_193489 | JGI IMG/M metagenome (GOLD analysis project Ga0256407, IMG submission 193489) | Bovine rumen microbial communities from Lethbridge, Alberta, Canada - RJG_04 | ecosystem: Host-associated > Mammals > Digestive system > Stomach > Rumen | place: Canada: Alberta... | reverse complement strand
AGACGGCCAATCCGCGAGACTGTTTTCCTTCAGCTCCTTTCACGTGCCTTTGATATTTCTTACAATTTTATCATTACACTTTTAGTGACTTTGATGTATTGACAAAGGTCACTTCATAACAGAGTTTTTGAACGGACAGCAGTATTTTTGTCTGGTACGTCCGTTCCGTTCTTATTAACTTTCGCCATTAAAACGCTATCGTTTCTTTTCTCTATTGTACAATAGGGAAATCCGCCTTTTTCGGAGAAAACTTCGGACATAACGCCTTGTTCGACATTGATATCCATTAATTTCAATTCTCTGTTATCGTATGAAGCGACATCTCCTGTACTGGCAAAAAAACAAACGTGATTGTTAATATAAGCTGTTTCTTGTGTTTGAAGCGACCACTCGTTTATTTCTCCAAGATATATGCTCTTATTATCCCGATACATATTTTGAATTTCCGGTATCATCAGAATATTTGAAAAGGTAAATTGAATTTGTCGAAGAACATCAATGACGATTTTGTAATTTTCCAATAAAGATACTAAAACCTCTGTGTATGTGCTACAATATGCCTGTTTGATTTTTCTTGGAGGTTTTGGAAATGGAAAACAAAAAGACCTGCGCCGACTGCATCAACCTTGGCAGAGAGGTTTACTGCATGAAGTGCAAGAGGCTAAAAAACGGATACAAGGATTTGTTTGTTGACGCGGCTCCTGTGCAAGCGAAGCCGCCGATAGCGAGCAAAAAGTAATCGGAAGCAGAAGGTATTTTGCGATACCCTCTGCTTCCTTTATTTTTCCACAGATATTTTCACCTTGCAGCTTTGCCCGTTCGGGAATGTTGCGACAATATTGGTGACGCCCTTCTTCACGCCTTTGATGGTGTAATAATCGCTGCCCTTGCTCAACATTTTCACGACAAACGGATTGCTTTCGCTCCACTCGCATTTTGACGCGCCGTTGAGTTTTATCGTCAGCTGTTGTCCGACTTTTATGGTCGTATCTCCCGGCGACAGAGAAATATCCTGCTGTGAAGCCTGTTTCTCCGCGACCTTGACGGTGCAGCTTGCTTTCTTCCCAGTGCTGCTGACGGCGTAGATTGTTGTCGCTCCTGCTTTCTGCGCTTTTACGACACCACGATTGACGGTTGCCACTGAGCTGTTACTGCTTGTCCATGTGACGCTTTTGTTCGTCGCGTTGCTTGGAGAAACGCTTGCAGAGAGCGTGAAGGACTGCCCGACTGTCAGCGACAGACTCGATTGAGAAAGCGAGATTTCGGTAACATAAACCTCGGATGAACCGCTGTCGCCGCTGATCGGATTCTGCTGCGGGCTCTGCCTTGATTCCTGCGCGCTGCTTTGCTGTGCAGGCTGAGCTTCCGGACGGCTTTCCTGCGGCGCTGATGATTCATTTCTTGACTCCTGAGTTTCAGTTTCTCTCGGTGTTGTCGTACCTGCCTCACTTCTCTGCGGCGATGCGGTTGTCGGCTGGGTTTCCTCACGCGGAGCGGGAATTTCAATATTGACCGTGGAGTTCTGCAAATTCACTGTCGCCGGTTCGCTTGTGGAAGTGCTTTCAGAAACGCCAAACAGTTCATTATAATCATAGCTTTGCGTTGTCACGGCAATCGTCATAGCCTCATCAGCCGTTGCTGTTGCCCTATGGTTCGAGGCAACGGCGTGAATCATCAGAAAGGCAATAAAACCAATGACAATTATGCCGCCGACAATCAGAAATAAAAGCGGGCGCGGCAGTTTTTCGCTTGGTTCCTCCGTATTTTCATTGGAAATTGCTTTGAAACCCGCCGTATTCGTATATTTTGCCATCGCCTCACCTCCGCTTTTTTCTACCTAAGCCGCGTTTTGGTTTGTCGGTCTGCTGCTCGCGGAAGCCTAACAGCTCCCTATACAACGCTTCGCTGTCCGCATACGAGCGAAAGCAATCGGGCGTATACGGCGCGAAACGCACCATCTCTCTCCTATCGCCCATCAAATCCAACACCTCTGTGCGGTCATCACGATCTATAAAAGAAAAGATATAGATGATACTTTCATCACGGTAAAGCTGATGGGAAAGCGTGGTCAGCGCGGCTACCTCCTCGGCGTTTCCGCCGCAAACGACGATTCGGATATCGTTGCTGTAAAAATCCGTCGGGAGCTGCTCCGACGACGCGAAGCCGTAGTCTGTGACCATGTAATCGTAATCCTTGCTGTAGGCATAGTTTCTGTCCTTGTAAAACAGTAAATCGTGATACACGAGCCGCCCGTTTGCGCTGTCCTTCTGCACCTCTGAGAAAAACAGTTCGAGGCTGTCCAAGAAATCGGAATCGTTTTCCTGAACGTAGCACACGCTTTTTTCAAGAGAAACAAGCGTTTTGACAAGCTGAACCGCCTGTGTCGTCGTGCCGACGCGCGGCATAATACCGATAATGCCAACCTTCTTGGTAACGCCAATGGTTTCTTCCCTGTTCTGTTCAACAATCGGCTGTTCGGCTTTTGGCGTTTCCTGCTGAGAAAGGTACTCAATCAATCTTCTTTTCACGCCTGCCGATAAATAATCGCGGATCACCTTGGTGAAACCGTTAGCGTAACATAGCTTGAGCATTTCATCGGTATAATCCGTATTCGGCGCGTAGATAATCACCGTGCCTTTATAGCTTTTCCGAAGGATCGTTAATCCCTCGGAAAAGCCGGAAACAGCCGTTCTAAGATACGGCAAGTCCAGAATGATGTTGTCGTAGAGCGTGGCGGTTTCCATCGTTTTCAAATATTGAGAGTCGGACGAAATACTGCCTGAGCTTTCAAAAACTATGTCAATTTCAGCGCACGCATCCTTCAAAATACGGTTGCTGTCATTTAGCTCCCCAATCAAAAATACGTTCATTTTCATTCCTCCGATGCAGGCTGAATGTTATTCAGCTCCTTGATTTTAGCGTTATTCTTCTCGATGACCGCCTGCTTTTCACCGATCGTTTCATTGTTGCGCTCGATTTTCTTCGTATAGCTGTCGTAGGACTCGCGGTAGGACTTGATTTGGCTTTGATTCTCTTCAAACTCCTTGTCCGTCAAAAACTGTTCGTCCTTGCGCAGCTCCGCAACGCGCGCCAGAATATCCGATTGCGTCAGCTCATAGCCCGCGTTTTCGCTCTCCAGTGCCTTGATTTCATCGCCGAGCGTCTTGTTTTCACGCTCGATTTTCTGACGGTATAGATCGATCACGTCCAACTCCTTGATACTGTCCGCCGAGGTAACGGTATAAATGTTCGTGAACACCGTCGCCGTGGCTTCCTTGAATTCGGATTCCGAAAACTCCGGGGAAAAAGCAAGCGCAGAGCCTTCGGAAGCGTGCTTGTTAACGAACCGGACGCGGATCGCCAGCTCATTGAAATCTTTGGGCACGGCGTCAAGCGTCAGCGTCGCCATCGTCGGCGACTGATAGATGACCTTGCACGGCACCGATTTGGTTTCACGCGCGCCGTTCCTGCTCACCGCCGCGTACTCGATTTTTTCGGACGGATTGTTGCTTGTGTTCTTGAAGCTGAAAATGACCGCCATACTCTGTTCCGCCTTGCAATACTGCCAGTCCTCCACCGTTACCGAAAAACCGCTACCTGCCTTGACCTCCTTGCCGAATTCTGTATTCAGCAAATTTTCCTTGCTCTCGCGAAAGATTCGGGGTGACAGAAAGAAGAAGGCGTAACCGCCGATCACAACGGCTATGATAATGACAATCACGAGATTTCGCTTGATTTCCTTCGACATACTTCCTCCTCTCAGGCGTAGCGTTTCCAGTCGGTGATCTGCCAGCTGTCGGCCGTTTTATCAAAGGAAAGGCAGAAATAGTAGCTGCTCTCCCCTCTTGACAGCTCGCAAAACGCTTCGGGATAATCGGAATCCGTGTCGGCATAACAAACAGACACCAGCGTCATATAATCGGTGCTGATCAAACTGTCATTGAGAAAGCTCTCCCGATAACGACGATAGCACTCGGACGACGCGATTTCTTTCGCGCTTGTCTGTAATTCTTTTAATGATTTTGAATCGGGTATAGAGCCTTCGGGCAGGAACTTCTCTATCACGTCGTACAGTTCCACCATAACCACCTGCTCCTTTGGCTTAGTAGGCTCCGTCACAGCAGTCGGTTCTTCCGTGGCGACCTCGGAAAACCAATCGTCTGTGCTGCCGGTCGTCGGCTGTAAATCCGCTTTGACGATGATCTCATCATAAGTCGAAATATCCCGAACGGCGATGACGCCATAGAAAACCGCCGTACCGATAAAGAGCAGCGCCGCTAAATTGACCGCCAAAACGCCGCGGTAATGCGACTCCGTAAAATCTTTCAGCTTATCCCACATCAGTCCTTCGCCTCCTGTTCCGTGCCGAGCATTTCCTGACTGCCGATCAAATAGCTGCCGTCGGCGTACTCCATTTTGATGCGATACAGCGTATTTCTGCCGTTGATCTTCACCAGACAGAAATACGACGGCTGTATCCCCTTTGATTTCATCTCGGTTTCCGAATAGCCGTTACGGTAGATTTTCAGCAGCTCGCACCGGTAATCCTTCATCTCGCGGTCGGTGCCGTTTTGTTTCTTGCTGTCCGCAAAGGATTGTTCGACGGAGTCAAGAAAATCTACGGTCACCAAGGGCTTGACCGCCTTGATGATTTCTTCCTCATTATCGCTGTAGCTGCCATTGAAGTTATATCTTGCCGTGAAATAATCGCGGACAGTTTGCAGCAGGTTTTCCTGTGATTCTTCCAATATAGGCGCGGTCGGTGCCTGCGTCAGATCCTCTGTGCGCAGGATCTTCAGCTCATCAGAGGTCGCCTCTCTGTAAACAGAAATATCCGCCTTGGATACAAGCTCCTGCTTTTCGTTGCGAACATGGTTGATACAGCCATACGCAACGCCAGTACCGACAGCAACGGCTATCGCCACAATGCAGACAAGCGGCTGCGTCAGCTTTTTTATTATCGTTTCTTTATCCATTGTAATCCTTTCTACCACATATCAAAAAACCTCGTGGTTTTGTACTGCAAAATGAAATGCTGGATTTCGTGCCACTCGGAATAAAAGCCGCCCGATACGTCATACATAAACATCAGTCGGTGACGCGCGACGATGCCACCGTCGTCAAAGACATATTTGACAGCCTCCTTCGCCCAGTCGCCCGGCTCCTCGGTGGTGTAATATCCCTCGTAGCCCATGCCGCCCTGCGACGAGGATAAATGCAGCTTCATAATTTCCGCGTGGTTGTAGACGATCGCATCGCGGATACACTGCGCGATCAGATAGCAGCCTTCCTTGTACATGCCTTCCTCGCCGTGGACGATCTTTTCAATGCGGTAGCGCTCCTCGCTTGTCAAATCTCGCCCCTTGATTTCACGGTAGGTTTTGCCTTTGTAGTTCTTATCCACCTCGGCAAGCTGGGAATCCTCGATGATCACGCCGCCGCTGTTACCGGAACCTGATGATGAGCCGCCGCCAGGTTTATACCTGCTGAACGTAAAATCAAACTGCGTTCCTCCGCCACCCGTAGAGCTGCCGCCGCTCGTTTGGATCGACGCGCCCGCTAAATCGGTTGAGATAAAGCCCTGCGTAGTCCACGAGGACAGATAGCGCGTGTTTTCGCTGACGATACTGGTATAGCACCACACGCCTCCGCCGCCTCTGGTGTTGCCCTCGATCGTCGTGAACTCGTCGCCGTTCACAGCGATCACCACGCCGATATGCGAATTTCGAGGGCAATCGCTGCTGCGGCAAATCACAAAATCTCCCGGCCGGGGCGTATAGCTGCCGTCGTTTTCGTGATAGGTATTCTTCGCGGCGGCGTTGCGCTGGAACTCCCCGACGCCAGGACTGTAGCCGTAATCGGACGGCTCCTTCCCCACCTGCTTGATCGACCAGCCGACGAAGATCGCGCACCAGTCCACCAGATCGCCGCCGTTCATCACGTCGCAGTATTTCTGACCGCCGTTGTTGATTTCGCCCTTCAACAGCTCGATATAGGTTCCGCTGCCGACCTGAGAACCGCCTCCGTCGCCCCCGCTGCTGCTTGTGGAAGCGGCGGATCCGACGGCACCGAAGATGATGCAAATCAAAATCACGACGATCAAAAGAATACAGACAACGGGAACCGACATCGCGCCGAAAATACCGGTGATGATCCCCCACAGCTTTTTGAGCCCTTTTTTCGCTGCTTCCTCCGACTTCTCGGCTGACTTCTTGCTCTTTTTCTGCGCGAGCTTGGAGCTTGACTTCTTCGCAGCCGAGGCTTCGGCGGATTTTTTATCCTTCAGCGATTTCTTTTGCTGATTCTTTGGCTTTGCTTTTCCGTTCGGTGGCTTCTTCTGCTGACCGCTGTTTTGGTTTGACGGCTTATCGCTCTCTTTTCCGTGACGGGCAGGCTCGGCGTCCTCCGTTTCATCTGTATTGCTATGGTGATTATCGCGGAATCTTTTCTGCGCCCTGTAAATATCCTTTGCCGCCGAAGCGGAATCGGATAGGTTTTGCTCTATCCCGCCTTCCAGCTCCTGTAAATCAGCCTGTTCATTGGCGTCGTATTCTGCCATACATCACACACCACCCTTGAACATCCGCAGCTCTTCCTCGGTCACCTCCACCTGAAGCGTCACGTTCTTGTCGCCGTTGATCGCCAGAATACACTGTCCGCGCTCCAAACGCGGGATCATGGCGATTTCCGCTTCGGTGAATTGTTCTGAGAAGATTTCCCGAATCACTCTAAGGCTGTTGGAGTCCTGCATCAGAATGAACTTGTACTGGCACAGTTCGAACAGCCGCTTGATTTTGTCAGCCGCGTCACTGTTCACGCCATTGGGCACATAGTCGCGGATAGACTGCGAGGCAAGGCCAATACCGGCAAAAAACTTTCGTCCTTCTCTTGCGTAACGGAGCACCTGCTCCACCGCGTAGAGTTTGAGCGCGTTGATGGTTTTATGGGATTCGTCTATCAGCAGCAGAAAATGTCTGATGTCGGCAAACGCGATCCGCTTTTCCTCATAGAGCCGTTTCATGCGCGTGCCTGTCTTGACGGCGTTCGCCCAGCACAGCGACAGGGCGTTGAAGAGCTGCGCGTCAAATATCTCGCTGCGCTTGCCGGATAGCTCCGCGATGTTGTAGATGACCACCTGCGTGTCGATCAGGTTGTCAATGGATGTATGTCCGTTGAATATATTGCCGAAATTGCGCACAAGGCTGCCTATGACCTGCTTGATATTTCGCAGATAATTGACGGTATCGAGGTTAGTTTCCTCCTGCTCCGCCCTGTCGATAAAGGGCAGCAGCTCCTCCAATATCGGATAAGACTTAGCCGGCAGCTCCGTGATTTTCAAGCCGGACTTCATAAACTGCTCGGGCGTCATGCCGTAGCTTTCGTACAGCTGACGCAGCATATCCTCAAAAATCAACTGCTCCACGTGCGTGGATTCGGGCGCGATGAACTTATAGATCGTCACCAGATTGGAGATGTGAGAGGAATAGGAGTCCATATCGTCCTCGGCGACCTTATTGATTTGAAACAGGTTCAAAATGCCGCCGTTGCCGTCCAGATAGATGACCTTGCCGCCGACAGCGAGCGCCGTATCGGTAAACTCGCCCGTCACGTCGATGACTCTCACGTAATCTCCGCGTCCGGCGCGGTCTCTGAGCAGCTTTTTCAATAGAGTGGATTTGCCCTTGCCCATCACGCCCGCTGCGATAAAGTTGTAGGAGGTGCGGATATCGTCGGACTGGAACAAATCGAACAATACTCTGCCGTCCTCTCCGTTCGACAAGGTGTAGCCGAGATTGGAGCCGTACTTATCGTTAAGCGAGGTGTAATGGAAAGGATCGCCGCCGCCCAGCGTCGTGGCGGGCACAGGCTTGCCGTTGCGTTTGCTCAGCACGTCCTTGCGCTGGATCGACGTGGGCTGCAGCTTGGCGCACCACTCATACTCCATTTCGTTGAGATTGATCGCAGCAAGCCAGTCCTTTGACTCGCAGACCTCCTTTTTGATATAGTTCGCGCGCTCCATCAAATCGGCATAGGACGCGCCGGCGACATAGATCCGTGTGGTGATACGCTTGATGACCTCGCCGAGCTGCTGCACCTTATACGCGATCTCGCTGAGCTCTATGCGCTTTTCGTCGGCGTCCATCGCATCCAGCGTGTTCTTCGCTGTGCCCATTCTTCCCTTGTATTCCGCGATGCCGTTTTTTAAATCCTTTTTCACGGTAAAGGAATCAATGGATTCCACGTCAATGGTGGTAATGGAAGCGGGATTGTTCGTCACCGCCGCCAGCCAATGCCTGTCCACGATTTTCGGGTACTGGTAGACATACAGACAGGTTTCGTATCCGTTGCCCGTTTTGACATAATCGGTATGGTTCAGCTCAAAGCCGCCCATCGGCTGTATCGCGTTGAGCAGATAAGGGTTATATCCGTACTGTTCGACCAGCTCGTTTTTGTTCTCCGCTTCTATGTATTCCGCCGCGTTTTCGTCGTAAAACACGGAAGCGGATAGATTATTGAGCGAAAACAATATCTGAATCTCACTGTCTGCCCCCTGTTCCGATAGATATCTGCCGTTATACATCAGCGGATTGCAGGCGATCACGTCTTTTGCCTGAATCTCGCACGAAACGGCGTGGTAAGGATTTCTCGCGCGGTAGCGGTTGCGGATATACAGCGCGAGCGACTTCCAAATCTTCAAGTCCTTGTTCCACGGGCTTTTGAACGTAAACAGCATACCCAGCAGCCCGTTATAGATAATGAAAGGGATCTTCAAGGCACTGAGCACCATATTGGAAAGCAAAAAGCCGAACATCAAAAAGCCCATGATGACAAAGACGCTGATGATGTCGATGAATTTGAACATCTTCGTTTCGACCTTGATTTCCTCAATCATCTGAAATTCATTCATATTTCACCAATCCTTTGCTCCGCAGCAATGACCGGCACCGCTGCGGAAATACTGTTATCTTTTCCTTTTGGCTTTCTCGCCCTGCTTGACAGTCCTGTTGAGCGTTCTGCGTTCCTTTTTCCTGGAACCTACCTTGTAACCGGAATCGTGCAGCGTTTCCATAATGCGCTCGCCGAAGTAGCCGACCGTCATGGTCGCCGCCGCTTTTGCGCCCGGACCGAGCTGTTCTCTGCCCAGCGCCGCTGCGCGCGTATTGACCTCCGCGCGTTCACGCTGTGCGTTGTTGGCGATCCTTCCTCTCTGAACCCCTTCGCGCAGGGTTCCCTGCGACAGCATTTGGCTGACCGCATCGTCGATGCTGCCTGTATAGCCGACAGAAGAAGAACTGCTCAGTATTTCGGTTGCCGAATTGGTTAAATACTGCCTCTCGATTTCCTCACGCGGCATAGGAGCCCCGCTCTTGTCAACGTAGGTACTCAATTCCGCGGCGGTCGCTCTGCTCAGAGCCGACTGCGCATTTTGTCTGACAACCGTTTGCATATCGTCAACCAGAACGCGGTTCGCGGTTTCCTTTGCCAAATTGTTTGCCGTCGCGTCGTCAAAGCCGAGCGCCTTGTAGTGTTCCGAGGCGGAAGCGCGGTAGGCTTCGCTCATATTCTTATACTCTGTCGGATTCGTTTCGTAACGCTGCTTCGCCTGAGCGGAAATGCTGTTGTCGAATTTCTCCTTCTTCTCGCTGTAACCGCCGGAGGAAACATCACGATGAGCCAAGGATTCCGCCTGTGAGCTTGAGAAGCCGTGGTTTTCATAGGATTTTTTGAGCGCGTCTTTATCCGACATGGCTATGCCGTTTGCCCTGGCTCTCGCCTGCTCCGCCAACGCCGCGTTCTGAATATTGCCGCAGTAACGGTTGGCGATCAGCTCATTTTCGCGCACCGCGCTCTTTTTATCGCCGTCCTTCACCTTGGCTGCAATATCGTTGCTCTGCGCCGTGAACTGACCGGTTGCCGCTTGCTTTCCGCGATTTGCGCCGCGCGTGAGCTTCTCATCACTGCGCACCTTGTTTTTCTTGGAGATAGCCGAGAACTGGCCGTCGATGCCCGCCGTTTCGGAACGGGATTTATCAAACGCGGACGATCTCTTCGTCACTCTGCGCTGGTTGCCGTTCTTATTGGCTTCGCGCTGTGCAGCCGCGCCTCTCAGCTTTGTCGCGCCGTAATAGCTGCCTGCCAGCGCGCCGACCGCCAAGCCCTTCGCGGCAGCGGACGCGGCTCTCTTTGCGGTATTGCGAGCCGGTCTTGTCGCTGTTCCGATGTCGCACCACGCCCCGCTGACGCCGCCCTCAATGCCGAGGACTCTCTCCAGCACCGCGGGACCTTTGATCGCCGCCATCGCCACAAACAACTGCACGAGCGCCCTCATCCAGTTGTTGCTGTTGCTTCCGTCGTTCGGAATAAAGGTGATATGATTGACCGCTTCCGCGATAATGAAGTAGAACTCTACCATCACAACGGCAAAGAACAGCGACAGCACCAAGCCGAACAGCGACTTCAAAATTTCTTTTGTGCGCTGTCCGCTTGACAGATCCGCCGCTCCGAAAAACAGCACCAAAAACTGATTGACCGTTATCTCATAGATAATGCGGGCTATCTTGTAGGAGGTCAGAAACAGAACGATCGCCGCGGCAATCAGCTCGATAAACAGCGCGCCCCATTCCACGCGGTAACGGAACGGATACGGATTGATGAAATCAAAAAACTGATCGGTCTTACCGTCATTGGAATACGTCACGCCGACCACCTTGCCGTCGCTGCCGAACATACGCGTGATACCGCCGTGCTTGGTGGAAAACAACCATCGCTTCACTACGGTTTTGTCCGCTTCCGTTTCGGGCAGATGACTAAACAAACTTGTTATAAACTGAGGCGAAAGATTATCTAAATCATACCCGTATGACGCAAGAAGCTCCCGCAAAACCGTGGAATCAAAATATGAATCGTTATTGGAAAAGAAAGCGCCGTATTCATAGCTGCTGACCAGCACATCGGAAATGTGGAAGCTCTCGCCCTCGTCTCCGTCGCCGAAATCCTCTTTCTTCAGATTGTCCACCGATATCTTCTCTGTGATATTGGTTTCAAGGATTCCCGAACCGTTGACGACAGACGTTGTACCACGCTTATAAAACTGGTTCTTCCGTATCTGACCGCTCTCCAGATAATCCATCCACGAGGTCGTCGCCATATTTGTACCGTTGTTGTGCAGATACAGCGTATCCATATACACGGTTTTCAAATCGATCAAATTGCCGGCTATCAGCGCCTGCGTCTTTGTCGTGTTATCGCTTGAGCCTCTCGCCATACTGCTGACGCCGTTGATGATGCCCTGTCCCGAATCGTCCGAGAAAAATTCCAGTATGCCCGAGTTACTCGACACACTGCTCTCAGGCGTATAGCTCGTGACATTGGAATTGACAAACAGCGACGCTGAATCTGTGTCGGCGTGCCCGATGAACAAATACGGCACGCCGACAACGATCAGGATAAACAGGCAGACGTTTCGCGCAAAGGTTTTGGCGCGCATATTGCCTTCTGCGGCGTCGCCCATAATCAGGCTATAGCCGAGATAGAGAACGGAGATCGCGATCGGTATCCAGATAAAGCCCATCCAGCCCTGCAAAAAGCGCACTACATTGTCGTTGTAAATCACGCCGACAAGTGAGAAAATGTGGTTGTATATTCCCTCCGCAGCGCTGCACAGCGAGGATATCAAGTTAACCAGCGCCCACAAAATCACGCGGAACAAGCCAAACATCTGCGAGCCGTCAAAATACTGGAGGTGCGAGACCATATATTCAAGAAATGACATATTTTCTCCTTACCTCTCAGCCGTCAGCCCGCTACGCTTGCCCAGTCGCCCGCGCCGTTAAGCGCGCTGGTAATACCTTTGCCGATGTACGCCGCAGCCAGCACCAGCGCCGCTCCGATACAGATGTACACGAACTTGCTTTTCGCGACTTCCTTGCTGCGATCCGACCCGATGATACAGAGCAGACCGACGCCGATGATGGCGAGCGACACAAGCACCCATACATACGGCAGGGCGGAATCGATCGCGTTTGCAATCGACTGAGAAACCGACTGCCAATAGTTTGTGCCCTCGGCGGCGAGATTCGGGGTTGGAATTGCGGATGTGATGTTCATAACCATTGCTTGTAAATTTGACATTTGACATCGTCCTTTCGTAAAAATATTGGTTATTACTGACCGGCAATCCTCAGCAAAACAAAAAGGCGCAATCCGTGTGCCGAAAATCGACACACAGATTACACCTGTAAAACACACCGCCCTTTGCTCCATCCAAAACGCAAAAGGCAGCGTCAGCTATTCAATTGTTGATACTCAGAATTGCCTAAGTTTATTATACCACAGAATTACATCTTTTTTTGTGAACTTTGTTGCTCAAATAATGGATCTCAAGCAAAACCTGCGATTTGGCGAAAAATTACCCTGCGAATTGGTGAAAAGATGGTCTATGACACCATTTTCGACATCTATCATCCAATTTTGATAATATACAATCCATTCTTACAAGCATACTCATACGTCTTTGCCGCTCCTCCCCATGAATGTGTAACATAGCAAATCACGTAAGCGGCATTTTGAACAAGGTACTGATTACGTTTGGGAATCGCCGCCTTGAAGTGGTATTTTTCAAAACCCTCGGGATAAATAATGGAATCAAAAATAGATTTATCAAAGATATTAAACGAAAGATAAGGAATCACCAGATGGTTTCGAACAAACGGATACTTGCTTTTCAGCTCAAACACACAGCGTGCGCTCAGTCTGTCAAATCCGCCCTGACCCCCGCTGATAAAGTCCGTAACGCCTTTTCTTATCAGTTTTTTTATTGCTTTGATTATCTCGGATTTCTTCACGCCGTAACATTCATTGTGACCGATAAAGGTCGCGGTTGTTTCTTTTTTTATAAATGACCACCTCGATAGGGTTAAGTATAACATAAAAACTCGATAAAATCATCACTATTAGTTATTGTTTCTTCCTATTGGTTTGTGTATTATTGTTTGAACATCATCTATCCTATTAGTTATAGAGAATAACTGAAAGGAATGATTTGATGACAACAGACTCAATCGGCAGAAATATACGCAAATATCGTATGGAAAAGAAAATGCGTCAGGAGGATCTTGCTGAAAAGACAGGCTTGAGCGCCAACTACATCGGTATGCTTGAAAGAGGAGAAAAGCTCCCCGCGCTGGATACATTCATTTCTATCCTCAACGCCTTGGGAATCACCGCCGACGCCGTCCTTTGCGACGTCCTCGAGAACGGTTATACCGTCAAAAACTCTCTGCTCAACGACAAGCTTCAATCGCTTCCGGAAGCGGAGCGCAATAAAATCTACGAGGTCATTGATACGCTGATCAAGCATTCCGGCAAATAACCAACAATCCAAATTCTTAATTGTCGACTTTCAAACAGAATTTTGATATAATCATATATATCATTATATAATACAATTATAATATATCATTATATAATACAATTATAATATATCATTCTAATCTGAGTCAATATAGAATAGTAATATACTTTAGATGGAAGAGTGATATTATGATTGATAACAACGAACCTCTCAGAATCAAAAGAAAGGGCGAAGATGGCTACAGGCTGATTTCCGTAAGAATCAGAGAAGATATTCTCGACGCATTAGATAAAATGGCTGCGGACACGCATTACTCTCGCAACGAATTGATCAATATGATTCTCGATCACGGCGCCAAAAACGCCATTATCGAATAACAAAGCCTGACTCCTATAATCAATTCACAGATAAAAACTTAGCTGCCGGACAACTTATCCGACAGCTTTTTTCACTATTTAATACGGCAGCTTGATTGAAGCCCACGCGCTGTATGCCGTTCCGTTGTTTTGCGTTTTTAACACCGCTCTTGCTTCGTAAATACATTTATCGGAATAAGTTGCATCGTAGATCCAACTAACATAGTTCGGCGTAATGTTTTCGGCATAATGATATCCGCTCCAGCTCTCTTTTTTGTAGCGGTACTGATAGCCGTTCGCTCCCTGCGCGTAGCCGCCAAGCGCAATTTGATTGCCTTCTATCGCGTAGTTGAGGTATGGAGCATGCAGATAGGTCATTGTCCGCACGCTTGAATAGTTTTTGTCGATGGGGCGTCCGCTTGCGTTGATATTTCCCGCGTGAACCTGATAGCAGTAAACCTGACCCGATGTCAAATTTGAGGTCGGCGTGTAATTTACATACTTCTTCCAACCGGAAGAGTGCAATGAGGTATAGTTGATATCGTAGCTTGTACCCTTTACCTCTCTGTACACTCTCCACTGCGGTTTTTTAGTGTTGTATTCGTACACGCCGAAATATAGGTAATACCTCGACGCGCCGGCATTGCTCCAAGTCACCCGCTGACCGCCTTTGATGTTTGACGGTGCATAAAGCGTCGGCTTGCTGACCGCAGACGCTGAGGTCACGCCAAGTGTCAGAATGCTCGTAAGAACGGATAAAACGATAATAACAGACATAATTCTTTTCTTTGTCATTATGATTACTCCTTTTGTTGTGATTCAACTTCTGCATAAACACAGAACCGCTTTGATTGCTTTGGTGTAAAAAACAGCAAAACAAGCTCGTTTTGATTGTCGTTTGCCTTCAGATAATCTGTATCGTTTTCCTCAATCGCGCCAATATCTGTTACAACATAGGTGAAGGTATCGAAGATCGTATCGAGAATAAGCTTGTCTCCCCTGTTGACGGCAAACCTGTCCGATGTCAAAAGCGAATCCTTTGCAAAGCCGTACATAACGGTGATGGACATTTCCTCGCCTAAAGGGAAATAGGTCATCGAGAGCAAGCAAAAGCCCGCGTTGAGGTGCAGCTTGTTCGCTTCAAAATAGATGGGATAAGTGCGCTTGCTTTGCTCAGAGGCGTTTTTTCTTCTCCATTTGGAATTGCCTTCATGCGGAAAGCGGATAGAACCGAAGGTGTTGACGTTCATCAATAATGAGGAGTCGAACAACTGACCTTTCAATGGAAGCTCTCCCGAAAGCTCCTCCTGCCCGTTATTGCGCAGCAGCTCATTGTATTCAAGCATTGTTGTGTAGAGCGCATCATACGCTTCCAATGCCTCATCATCGCTTTCGATCGCTTTCTCAATCTCAGCTTTCAGCTTTATATAGTCCTCTTTGCTCCCCTTTTTGGCGGAGCTCAGGAGGACCTTTTTGATTTTCGGCCAGAAAAAGCTGACGATTCCGATACAGACAATCAAGAAAATAAGCGCGTATTTCATTTACCTTCACCTGTTCCTTTTCTGACAGCCTTGAATAACCGAATCAAACAGATCACACCCAGCGCCTCAAGCGAAACGGAGATGAAGCTGCAAATCAGCATGGTCGTGCTGAACGAGAAAACATGTTTCGGTTCTTCGTCAGCAGGCACTGTAGTTGCGACTGTTGCCGATGATGTTATCGCCTGTTCCGTGACGGGCGGCGCTGTTGAAGCCTGCTGACGTGAAATCACGGTCGGCTCCGTTGTCCTCTCGCCCATCACCAGCAGCCGGTGAGAATTGACACCCTGCGGTGTGCACGTCAGGAGCGTACATAAATCACGCCCGTCGTCCTTCCCGATATGATCGAGCACCTCTTCCGGCAGTACCGTTCGGATCGCGTATATTTTGTAGGACAAGGTGTAGCCATAGGTGTGCAGGTAAAAGCAGTCGCCGGTTTCAAGCTGCTCCAAATCATTGAACATCGTCCGCAGCGTCATACCGCTGTGTCCCGAAAGAACGCAGTGCGAGCCCATACCGCCGATTGGCAGAGATGTGTTTTCCATGATACCGATTCCCCTGTCGAGCGTCGCGTCGTCGGTTCCCTTGAAAATCGGCAAATAGACGTTGATTTTCGGAATGTCTATGTAGCTGATGACGCTTTCGCTGTCGAGCGCGGTATAAAAGTTGCTTCGTCCGCCGCTGTTGTAGTCCTTCATCTCCTCAACGACTTCATTGCGCTCATCATCGGTCAGTTGAGAAACCTTTTCGCTGTATTCGGCTATCTTCCCGTTGGTTTCCGCCTGGTGTATCATCGGAATCACAACAGGAACAAAACCGACAAACAAGCCGGAGAGAATGAAGATGAGAGGAACGAGAAAACTGATGATTTTATTCTTCATATTTAATGACTCCTTAATAGCAAAATCGTCCCACGCCCGAAATCAACTTCCGTGCGTGGGACTTTTACGAGGAGAGTGTAGAGAGATATTAAACTTTATTTTACTTTGCGTCGTTCTTGTTTTTCTTATGCTTTCTGACAAGCCAGAAAATTGCAAAGCCGAGAACACCTACACCAGCGCCTGCAATCATGAAGCCATAAGCCGCGCCGCCGGTGGGAGTGAGCTTGGGAGTGTCTGTATTGATCACGGGGAAGGTCTTGGTGTCGTCGCCTGAGGTCTTGTTGACGGTGATCTTTACGGGATCCTTGAGCAGGTTGTAGCCGTTGCCGGTCTTGATCTCATTGATCCAGTAATCTGTGCTGCCGTTATCAACGCCGTCCGCAGCCTTCTGCGCGGCAGTCTTGGCAAACTTACCGTAAGCCAGACCCTTGAAGGAAACAATACCGTCCGCATTGGATTCCGCGGTCATGATCGCGTTGGTGCCGTTCTTGGCGGATTCCTCATTGAAATACACGGCAAACTTCACGCCCTTGATCGGATTGCCCTTTGCGTCCTTCTTCTTGAACTTGTATTCGCCCGTGTGAACCGTCGGCTCCTCGGACTTGATCTTGTATGTAGAGGTAGCTGTATTGGAATACTCCAGCTCGGAGGTGTTCGGGATATCGGTCGCGATCGCCGCTTCGCTGTTCAGGACCGTATCGAAGTAAACCTCGACCTCCTTGTAACCGATCAGGCTTGCGGGCTTGATGTCAAAGGTCACGGTCAAGCCGGACTGCGATACGGTGTAATCGGTGTTGGCGGCAAGAGCTTTCTTATCATCGAGCATCAGGGATGCGGTTTGGTAGCTGAGACCCTTGGTCATAGTATCAACGATTTTGTAAACCTTCATGACCTCCAGATCTTCTTTCAGCGAGGGAATTGAGGTTTTGATCTTCCAGTTGACGGTATCGCCGATCTTCTTGGTGGTATCAACACCCTCGGTGCCCTTTGTGCCGCTGAGAACGTATTTATGGATCGTCGGCTTCTCGTTGTTCAGCTCCAGCGTGTTATTGGGTACCGCTGTTCCGCCGACAGGCTTCTTGTTTGAAATTGAAGTCCATCCGGTGAACATCTGACCCTCCGCGTCGATGTAGAAGGGAGTGGTAACATCTCTGACCAAAATGTATTCCGCGCTCGGCGCTTTGGTTTCCACCAGACGGTAGAATCTGCTCGATTCAAGCGAGGCGATCTCGATCATGCCGTTGCTACCGGATTTTACGGTCGCTACCTTGGTTTTGTAGGTGCTGCCGTCGGTGCTCTCCTCAAGTCTGAACTCCGCGTTCGCGAGAGCCTTGCCGGTGGAAAGGTCTTTTTTCAGAATCTTGATGTCGGAATAGCTTGTCTGGTTCTTCGGATAGGAATACACGTCATAGAGCCATTCGGTACCCGCCGCATTGGTGAGCGGAAGGGATAACACAAAGGGCTCGATCTTCTTGGTGATCTGCGAAGGACCGGATGTTTCCTCTACATAGTAGATACCGAGAGGCAGATCGGAGAATACCGCGACGCCGTTGGAATCGGTTTTCTTGGAAACGGGATTACCGATGGGCGACATGGACTTTGCCGCCGACGCGGTTGGAAGCGAAACGCCGTCGGGCTTGAAGTAGGTTGAAAGCTCCGCGACCTTTCTGACAGTAAAGGTGACGCCCGCCAGTCGCTTAGCGTCGGATGGAATGTACTGCTCGTCGTTCTTTTCACCGGTGCTGCCGTGCGTCGCCTTGGAAACATCGCTCATTTCGTACTTGTACAGCGTCAGTGTGGCTGTCTTGGAGTAGTCGATGTTGTACTTCATCGTCGCCGCGTTTGCCGTAACACCGATGCTGAGACCTGCCAGTAAAACGATAAGCGCGATCGTGATAGAGATGATTTTCGTGAGATGACTCTTTTTATTCATTTTCATGCTCCTTGTTCATTTGTTTTTTTGATGACTGATACTTCCTGATAATAAACAGAAAGAATAAGGCGTAGACGACCAGACAGCAGCAGCCGATAATAATCAGAACGACGCCGAGCCCGCCTGTCTGCGGTATCGTGGGGATGAGGTTATTGACAATATCCTTTGTGCTGCCGGGCAAGTGGGATCGACTGTTGACCTCAACGCGCGCAACGCATGACATCAGGCTGTAATGCTCGGGCGCTTCGATTTCGGCGATCCAGTATTCTCTCTTGCCGTTCTGCACGCCGTTGACGCTCTTTCCTTCCTCGTCGGCGGAAAAACTGCCGTAGGCAAGACCCATAAAGGAGACGTTGCCGTTTTCGTCGGACATCGCTGTTTGGAGCGCGTTCTTCTGTTCCTTCGCGTCTTCTTCCGTCGCGTATAGCGCGAACTTCGCGCCGCTCAGCTTTTTATCGCCGTCGGTCTTAACAAACAGATAACCGCCCGTGTGAACCGTCGGCGTTTCGGAATTAACGTCATAGGTGGAATCACTGTCCACGACATTGGTGTAGGTAAGCTTTGAGGTATTGGGGATATCCTCGGCAAGCGGCGCGTCCTCGGTCAGCGTGGTGTTATAGTAGATGATGACCTCCTGCGCACCCGCGAGCTTTTCGGGAACGAATACGAACCTCACGTTCAGCTCATCCACCGCTTCAACAGTGTAATCTTCCTTTTCCTTAAGCTGTGTTTGATCGTCAAGATACACCTCGGAGGAAACGTAGCGGATACCCTTCGACATGGCGTCTGTCACGGTATAGGTTTGCAGCTTCTTCACCAAATCCTCTGAAGGAACCGTTGTTCTAATTTTCCAATATACGGTGTCGCCTACGGACGCGGTGTTGTCAATGCCCTCCAAGCCCTTTTCCTCATCCAGAATGAATTTATGGATCGAGGGCTTTTCGTTCTTGACAATAAGCATGTTGTTCTCAACCGCTGTGCCGTCAACGGGCTTGCCGCTTTCGTCGATTGAGCTCCAGCCGCAAATCATATCGCCCGTCGGGTCGATATAAAACTCATAGTAAACGGAGCTGTCGAGAATATAGCTCTCATCCGCCGCCTTGGTTTCGGTAAAGCGGTAATACGTCTGCGCGGGCAGCGAGGTCACGGTGACAATACCGTTCTCCCCTGTCTTTATCTCAGAAGCGATAGTCTCAACGGGCGCGGCGTCATCGGTGCCGTAGGATTCGAGCGTAAATTCCGCGCCTTCTATCGGTTCCCCGCTGTCACTATCCAGCTTTTGCAAGCTCGCGTCGCCGTAGCCCGTCTCGTTCTTCGGGTAAGCGTACACATCGTACAGCCATTCGGAGCCTTCCGCGTTGGTGAGCGGAAGCGATAACACAAACGGCTCGATCTTCTTGGTGATCTGCGCCGGTCCGTTGATCTCATCGACGTAGTAGAAGCCAAGCGGCAGCTCGTTGAATACCGCTATGCCGTCCGCGTTGGTCGTCGCGGTGTACTTTTTGATAACCTTTTCCTCACTGAAATCCTCAACCTTGGGGATATCAGACGAGGCTTCGGTGAAATAATCGTCAAGCTCCGCGAACTTGTATGCCGCGAAGGTGACGCCCTTGAGCGGCTTTGCGTCCTCGGGAATATGGCTTTCGTCGTCCTTTTCTCCGGTGCTGCCGCTGTAGGCTACCGATGCGTCGGGAACCTCGTATTTATATACCGTCAGATTCGCCGTTCTGCCGCGGTCAATGTGATAAACCATCGGATTGCCTGCTTCTTCGGTTGCCGGTCCTGTTTCCGCCGCCGTGACGCCTGAACATAACGCCGACGCCGAGAGCATGACCGACAAAAGCAGCGCCGACGCTCTGCGAAAGATCGATTTTGTCATTGCTTTCTTCTCCCCTTTCTCAGTGAAATGACGCCAAGGGCGAGAACCGCCGCGCCGCCCATCAGGATATAGAGAGCGACGTTACCGCCGCCCGCCGCGGGAATCGTCGGCAGCTCGGTATTCACCAGCGTCACCGTCGGATTCAACGTCTGCGCGTCGTCACCTTTAACGGAAACACTGACCTTATCCTTCAGTAAGCTGTAACCCGCCGTCGTGGCGATTTCCTCCACATAGTAATTGCCGATGGGAACGTCCGTAAACCTGGCGCTGCCGTTTTTTGTCGTCTGAACCTCGCCGACCTGCTGATTGGTGCTCTTATCGAGCAATTTCAGCTTTACGCCGTCCAGCAGCTTGCCGTCCGACGTTTTCTTGACGATCAAAATCGAGCCGTTTTTGAGATGATTGACGAACTTAACCGTTACAGCCTTATCCTGACTGAGCGTCACAGTCTGCGTGAGTTTATCGGGGACATACCGCTCCGGGATAGAATAAGAGCCGTCCGAAGCCTTAACGCCCAGCTCGGTCACCGTGTATTTCACGAGTGTGTCTCCACACATAACGTCAAGCCCGTCAATGCTGATGTTTCCCTTATCATCGGTCTTGAAATCCTTGGAATAACCGTTATCGCCCGCAACTCTGAACCACAAATCCTTCACGATGCTGTCGTCGGAATCCTTGTGAATGAGCAAGCCTGCGGTATTCGGCTGTTCCTCCGCAATCAGCACATCCTCGGGCGGCTGATCTGCTTCCACGCGCGGCGTCCAAACGTCGTCGCTGTCGATCACTCTGATGAACACCTCGTCACTGATTTTGTATTTGCCGCTGGTCGGAGGAGCGACTTCCTGAATCCGCACCGTTCCGTAGGGCAAAACAGGCGTTTGCGTGATAGAGTCGATATACAGATCGGAACCGGAAACCTTGCTTTCCTCTTTGTATGAGATGAATCCGCGGTTATCCGTTTTGAAAACCCATGTCCGCAGGGGCTTCACGCCGCCTTGTATCGCTGCGTTTAATTCGTTTTCAGAATAATAATATCCGTCGAAGTATTCCATGCGATACTGCGCGCCCGCAAGCTCCCCAGGATCGTAGCTGCCGTTAACAAGCCCCGCAGCCTGCTTTTTTAGAATGATGTTGATAGGGTCGTTTCCGGGAAGCTCCGTATATTCCGCGCGGTAAATCTTTTGACCGCTTGCATTTTTCTCGCCCGAGTCTTTCAGCTGCAAAATCTCCGTGCTGCGCTCATAACCCTTCGGCGCTTCAAGCTCCTTGACATAATAGGTCTTGTCAGCCGGCACCGCGTTCGGGCTGTTATATACCGCGTATCCGTCATCGGTCAAGCCGGCGGAAACCAGTTCGCATACGAAGCTGTCGTCAGTGCAGCTGCTGTTGGAATAGACGGCAAACTTCGCGCCTTCCAGAGAATACATCTGATTGTCCTCTGTCAGACAGGTATCCGCCGATTTCTTGATGACCTGCAGGCTGATGTTCTCCGTGTTCGTGTATAGCTTCAGGTACAGGTCGTAGCTCGGCACATCGGCGCCTCTCGCGTAGCACTGTTCCCACTGCGTTGACGATTCACCACGGCAGATCATCAATCCGCCCTGACCGTTCGCAACCAGCGTTTTGTAGCCTCGGAACAGCGGGTGGTTGATTTTGACAGTGATCGGACTGTCCTTTGAAATCGCCTTTGACGACGTAAACTTGAGAACACATTTATTTGATGAGTTCTTTGATACGGAAACGCTTACGCTGTTATCCGAGACGGTAATATCCGAGGTTTTCAGATTCAGCTCAGACTCTTTCTCGCCGTTTGTGCCGTCTGTGTAGTAGTTATATCTGAGTACGCCTATGTTATCGACAAAGGTGTACTCATATTTGCCGGTCGAATAATTGTATGACATTGGAAGTTTGTTGGCGTTTTTCTCGGTGAATGTCATACAGTCGCTCGAATTGTTTACGGCAGGACGCGTCAAACAGAGCTTTACCCATCCGACAATATCGTTATACGCGGTGTTGATGGTCGAAATCTGCGGATGTCCGCTGCCGCCGCCTTTAAGGTAAGTGTTCGGCTGGAAATTTCCCTGTCCGTCAACGGTATGAACCGAAAAATCGTTAGTATCTCTGATACCTGTTATCGTCTCGTAGACAAGCAGCTGCGTCGCGTAATAGTACGCCTCCTTGGAATCTCTGCTCGAGGGTATGCGACGATTACCGTAGCCGTTTGCCAGCACCTCGTTGAGCAGCCGTCTGGTGCTCGCGTCCAAACGCATATATTTGTCATTTGTTGTAGCGTCTGTCGAAATGATATCGCCGGAGCTGGACAGTTCAACTCCCTTTTCGGGCTCAATGCAAAAAGCAAGGTGATCGGGAGCGACCAGATTTCCGCTCTCCGAATTCAGCTTGAAATAGTGCATCGTAAAGCCCAGATCCTGCGTAAACTGAACGGTTTGCGTGCCCTTCGGATAGTTGTAGCTGACGGTTTTCGCCCACTTAACTGTGCTTCGTTCAACAGTTCTGGTACCTTGCGCAGCAAAAACACCGACCAGCGACGACGCTGTCAGCACACAGGCTAATGCCGTGGAAGTTAATGCTTTGAGAATTCTCTTTTTACCCAAATTTAATTCTCCTTTCGTTGTTTTATAAAGTTTGCCGGTTTCAGCATAATGCAAGCATAAGCATCATCCTCTCAGAGTAAAATATCTATGTAAATATCACAATGATATTATCGTTATTCCTCTTTATGGTTATTTGAAGGCATAATAAAAACCGATCACCACAAATCAGCCGTTTCCTTATAATTCAATTATATCACACCTAAACGTTAAAAAATGCTGACTTTGTTGCTCGAATAAGTTCCTCATTCTAATGACGACTGCTGAACGCCTACCGCAAAAGCAGCAAACTTATTCCCCAAATTTAAAAAAATATTGATTTTGGGGAATATATCGGGTATAATAAGAATATATAAACAGATGGAGAGATCGCAATGAAGCTTATTGAACGCACGGATTATATGAATGAAATCAAGGACCTATCGGGAACGCCTGATATCAAAGTGATCACCGGTGTGCGCCGATGCGGAAAATCGAAGCTGATGGACGCATTTGTTCAGTATATTAAAGGCTTTGATAAAGACGCCAATATCATACACATCAATTACAATCTCACGGAATACGAAAACCTGCTGGAATATCACGCTTTGGAGGAATATGTCGAAGACCGCTATAGGGAAGGTCACATCAATTATCTTTTAATTGACGAAATACAAATGTGTCCTTCCTTTGAAAAAGCGATCAATAGTCTTCACGCAAAAGAAAAATATGATATTTACGTCACCGGCTCCAATGCTTTTTTGCAGAGCAGTGATCTTGCCACCCTTTTTGTTGGCAGAACCTACGAAATACATCTGTTCCCGTTTTCATTCAAGGAGTATCTTGCTTACTTCCCGAACGCAAACATCTATGCGGCTTTCACCCAATATATTACAGAAGGCGGTATGGCAGGATCGTATCTGTACAAAAACGAAACGCAAAAATACAGATACATCAACAACGAAGTGCTCAACGCACTGATCGTTCGCGATATCATCAACAAAAACCGTCTGCACAACGAACCGCTTTTACAGGCACTCATTGACTATCTGATGGATAACATCGGCAATGTCACTTCCATCAGAAGCATCACAAACACGTTATCTTCCAATATGACCAAGGCTGATCATAAGACTGTCAGCAAATACATCGATCTGCTGTGTAAGGCGTTCGCGTTTTACCGAATCAGACGTTTTGATATCAAAGGAAAAAAATATTTACGCTCGGAAGACAAGTATTACCTCTCTGACGCGAGCTTCCGGTTTGCAAGGCTCGGCACCAAAAACATGGATTACGGACGCGTACTGGAAAACATCGTTGCAATCGAGCTTTTGCGCAGAGGATATGAAGTTTATGTCGGTGTTCTTTATCAAAAGGAAATCGACTTTGTTGTGATGAAGCAGGGTGAGAAGCGATATATTCAGGTTGCGAATGATATTTCCGACCCCGCAACCTTCCAAAGAGAAGTGACGCCATTGCTTCAAATCCGAGACGCTTATCCAAAGATGCTGATTGCCAGAACCTATCAGCCTCGTTATCAACACGAGGGAATTGAAATTATTGACGCGGCTGATTGGATTGCCGGTTCTTAAAATTCCCCAAAAATAAAAAGTTTTAAGATTTGGGGAATATAATTTTCAGATCCGCAATTCTTTGAAAAACGATCCAAATAAAAAGCAGTCCTGTTCAACTCAAAAAACAGACTGCTTTTTCATTTTGATTTTATATTATACTGAATTATTTTTCACTGAATTTATTTTCAGTACCATCCCGCAGCTCTGATCAGCTTCTTTTCCGTCCAAGCCTCTTTGACGATTCTCGTCTCGTAGTGGCTCTCTTCGGGCACGTTGACAGTTTTCGTACCCGTCTGAACGGAAATATAGCCGCTGTGGTATCCGTCGGGCTCTCCGTTGAGAATATGCTGAACCATATGCTCGTCTCTTTCCTCGTTCGTCATCCGGTCGTTGCCGACGTCCGCGCCGCAACCCCAGCAAATCATCGACCATTTTTGCTCATAAACAGGTTCCTCGTAGGAATACGCTTCACAGTCAACGACTTTGACGCGTTCCGTCTCCGCAGAGTGCTGAATATACTCATATTCCGCTTCGTGATATGTTTTCCCCGCGTGTGGATCCGCCGTTGTGGGCTGAGCCTTTTCCGTAGGCTGAGCGCTTGTCGGCTTTGGTTCCGTAGCTTTAGGCGTAGTTGGTTTCGGATTTGTCGGCTGAACCGCAGGATTTGTCTTTGGTTCGGTCGCCGTCTGCTGTTGAGATGAAGCAGATTGCTGCAACTGCGTCGGAGCAACAGAGCTGCCGCTGTCTTCGGTTTTCTGCTTTTCGATCGTTTTTCGGACGGTATCGGCGTCAACCTTGATAACAGTGCCGTCGGATTTTTTCACCTCGACCTTACCGTCATCATCGACTTTCAGCTGTTTGCCGCTGCAATCAACGACATTGCCGGACGCATCGATAGAAAGATTCTCATCGAGTACTGCCTGCTCTTCCTCGCTGTATGTAGGCTTCGGCGCGGAATCCGCCGTTGCCGCCGAATCTGCCGTACTGACAGCTTTTTCAAACCTTTGTTGACAACCGCAGCCTGTCATCATAATTGCGGAAAGCATTGCAGTCATCGCTATCATTCCGCCAACCATCGCAATCTTTCTTAAATCCATTTTTCTTTCATTCATTTCAATGCCTCCTCGTTTTATCATAATATTATTGTCAAGCGTTTTTTGTCCGCTCATAAATAATATAGTCGCAAAATCGCGGTTTTTCCAACTCAAATAAGAAATTTTTTGAATCGAGGTCAGACAGCTTGCGCTGCCTGACCTCTACAGCCTTGGGTTGGATGGAAGGCTGTAACTGCGTCTATACGCAAGACAGGTGAGCTTGCGCACCTTAACCGCAAAGCGGCTTGCAGCCAAAAAGAAAGGGAGCGTTGAAATTGTGTGGTAAAAGACGCTCCCTCTCAGAATATATGACACAGAGCGCAAAAAGATAAAAGCTCCGTCATCACCGTTATGTAGTCCAAATTTGGACCTTCCCTATTGAACCGCTCCCAGTATGGCTTCAAACGCGAGAACCAATTCCTTCAGCATTCCCTCGGCACTTACAGCACAGTCCCTGCTGCTGTCCGAGGGCAAAGCCTTTTCATACAGCGCAAATAAACCGCTGAGGATGTCGTTTACCTTAATCAGCAAAACTACGATCTCTGTATCTGCCCGTTCTCTCTGCTCTTCCAAAGCGAAGGATGATAACAACAGCGCCGATTCAACGCAGATCTGCGCGTTCTCCGTAAGCAGTTCTTCTGACGATAAGACCGAATAGAGTAACTTCTGCGTAACGCGCGCATACTCGATCAATCTGATTTTATATGTTTCATTCATGGTTTTCTCCGTTTCTGCGGTTTATTCACAAACTGTGGAACTGACGCGCTGTATTTGACGCAAGCGCTCCTCCCTGGGGGTATAAAAGCATACGCCCTCGCTGTTCATAAAATCGATTACCTCGGCAAAGGGTTCCGGTTGTGTTCCAAAGCAGTTGACGCTCGGCGTCACAATACAGTCGATATACTTGATTTTACCGATGATGTTTTTGAGAAAACGCACAGCTTGCTGACCGCTCCCCATAAATATCGTTTCCGCCATCACATTGAAGCCGCTGTTCTGACATTCAGTGCTGAACGCCTTGATTTTTTCAATCGCGCCATCCTCATTGTCATCGGGAGCAATTCCTAAAAAGACTAACGTATTTTTTCCGCCTTCCAAAAGTTCTTGCTCCGAAAGGGAATCCATTCTGTTGATTTTGATATATGCTAATGTATTCTTCATAGTATCTCTTCTTTCTATTGTTTTTGTGGCAGTCTGCGAACCAATAAACAGACGCAGACTGCCCGATGATTTTTGTTACTCAAACAGGTATCAGATAAGAAAAAGCCGTTATTCAATTTTCAAGGTGCGATCAGACGGAAAAATGTCCCTCTACTTTATATCTACAACATTTTGAACGCTAAACGGAAAGCAAAATCAAAACTTTTTCAAAAATATTTTTACAAACTCCTCGAACCGCTCTTTATAATTGCGGATCGTGCGCTCACTGACCTGATACTTCTCCGCCAATTCCCGGTTACACTGATGCTTTCTGCCGGAAATATACGCGAAGTACAAATCGACCGCCCACGGCTGCCACAAAGCTAAAGCCTTCAGCAGATTTTCCGTTGTGATATCCGATTCCACAAGGAAATCTACGCTGTCTTGCGCCGCCAGCATCCAGTCCTCCGCCTGTTCTTCATCCTCTCTGAAGTTCTGTTCCAGCGAAAAATGCTGATACAATCTGCGGTATTTATTCTTTTCGCGGCGGACAGTCTGCTCGCTGTTCCATGTCTTATATTCCTCGTAGGGAATCTCGATATACATTCTGTCGTAGCCGCCGTTTATGGGAATACGGCTGACCATAAAATAGCGCTTCTGCTCCTTTGGAAGATTTTTATTGGCGGAAACGATCTGCTTCCACTCTTTGCCAGATATCTCCTCAAGACGCGGCTCATTTTCACTGCTGATAACTCTAACCAAATATGTATTTTTCTTTATCACTGATGTTACCTCCGATCAATTTGAAATATGAAAAATCAAATTGATCGGAGATGCGCGCGCATTAAAGAAAATCGCTGAAGAAATTGCAAACGGTCGAATCAGGCAAAAATATGCCGAATGAATCAATAAAAAAAGTGCTACACTGATTTTACTCAGTGCAACACTGTATTTTTGATTAAATTTGACATTATATCTTGTCCTGCAACCTCTTCTTCCACAATTTTTCATAATACCGGATTATACCAGATATTATTCAAAAAAACTGTCGAAGTAACGGCGCAAAAAATGTCGTTTTGAAATAATTTACAATAACAGATAAAAGAATACACAGCCTGATTGAAAATTGTCAGGCTGTGTAAGATATTGTTATATATTTTCGGATATAGCTATGATAACCGCTGCTTTGATCTGACTGAATTTTTGAACATCACAATCAGCCAGATATACATACAGGTTTTTAGAAGTATCAGTATTACGAACAGCAATATGGCTAGGTTCTTGCAATTTATGATTATGTAAGGTACTATACAAACGCTTCACGCGGCTCTTTGTTGTCACAAAGAACACATAGCTCAGTACTGCGACACAATCAAAAAAGCACAAGCTTCAGAATCCATCCGGACTCCGGGCTTGTGCTTTTTTGCGCCCACACGCCGCGACAAATCGCCTGTGTGGGCTTTATTTGATTTTACCGGGCACGACTGCGGGTGTTTTCTTCGCGCGACACGAGGCGAAATTTCGCTCGTTAGCTTTGTAGCTTCTTACAATTTTGTTTTGCTTGTGCCGCTTTCATCATATACTTGCCCGTGTTCCATGCTTTCCAACGTTTTGTCGAGATGCAGTGTTTTTGATCAAGCACTTTACTCCCATTGAAAGTTATCTTTTCCGGCTCCCAATTCAAAGTGATATTTCACAAGACCAGTATCCACGCCGGTAAAAATGCTGTTATCGCAGGAGATGGATACCTTGTTTTCTGTTCCACTGATGGTAAATGCCTGCTTTGCCAGTGCGGTGGGCGCTAAGAGTGCCGCTTCAATGCCGTCCATAAACCATTGCGGCGCTTCTCCATCATATGAACTGACCTGTTCTGCTGCCTTTGTCTTATGCGGGACACCCTGCGTCTGACCGTAACCGACAGCGATGATGCCTACCGGTTTTGCACCTTCGGATTTCTCCTGTGCGCCTTTCCGGTTATAGGTACCGCCGACCCACCATGTATTCAGCCCCAATGTTTGCGCATAGAGCATCAAATCAGCACCGCAGTAACCGCACAGTTCATCCGCACCGTCAGGGCCAGCCATGATAAAAAAGTTATTCACTCCTTTTGCAAGGATCAGTCTGACCACGCCCGGAACCGCACTTTTATCGTTTGTCATAAGCCTGATGGACAGACCGTGCAGCTCATTATTCATTCTGATGCGTTCGTTCAGCTTATCTACGATATCTGCAGGAATGGTTCTGTCTGTATATTTCCGAACCATATGTCTGGCTTTCATAGCTTCTTTCATATCCATGATAAATGCCTCCCGGTTACAGCATCATTTCGTTCTGATTCATCTTCAGCAACTCCACGCTCTGTTCCCACAGTTTTTTCGCAGCCTTCTTATCATAACTGGGTTCAGAAGTTTTTGTGATCGTGCCCCGGTCATTGTACTTACCGGTTACACCTGCAAAACTCTCTTCTGTCACCATTTTCGCAAGCTCCTTCCCGGAAGTCAGTCCACTCCCGTAGCGGTTCGTGAGCTTTGCCACCATTGTAGATCCCGCGCTGATAAAAGCTTTCTTCACCTTGCTGCCCGTCGGCATGAAATTCGTATCCGTCATAAGACCCGGATTAAATGCGTTGACCGTGATCTTCTTTCCGGCAGCATTCAGTCTGTCAGCCATTTCATAGACACAGAGGATATTGGACAGCTTTGCCATGGAATATCTTAGATTCATATCCTTGCCGGACGGCTTCTCATTTTTTCCAAGATATGCCAGCTTGTATGCATCAGTAAACGCAGGAGCTTTGAGCGACATCATGATCGGCGGTCTGTGCATATCACTGGCTACGAAAACGATTCTTCCGTCCTCAGCCACCATATCAAGCATCTCATTCACAAGAAGGAAATGTCCCAAATGGCATACTCCAAAGGTCATCTCAAATCCATCTTTTGTATATTCCAGCGGAGTGCGGTTGAGTCCCGCGTTACACACGATGGAATAAAGCGGCGGAAAGCTCTCCTTTTTATAAAGCTCCTTAAAGGCGCGCACCGATTCCAGCGACGCAAGATCAAGTGCCACGGAATAGATATTTTCGTTTTCCGTTTCCGCCTTCATATCCTGTATCGCCTTAGCTGCTTTCTCCGGGTTCCTGCAGGCAAGCACCAGCGTATAATTCTTGTCCTTCATTGCAATATTCTTTGCGCACTGATAACCAAGTCCTGAGTTGCCGCCTGTTACTATCACTGTTCTCTTTTCCATCTTGTTATCTCCTTTTTTAATGTTAATTTTTTACGGTGTAAACTTTATTTCGTTTTTTTGCAGGCAAATCAAAGCCTGCAATGGTTTAGCTTGTTTCATTCATTAGCTTAAATACCCTCGTCAGCATCCGGATAAACTCCCCGGAATCCTGTTCCCCCAGTTCTTCAAAGATATGTGTCATGGTTCTGTAACCCGACTGAAGCTCATTCATGACATGCTCTTTTCCGGAATCCGTGAGTGTCACGATAATATTTCTGCGATTATCTTTATCGATCTCTCTTGTAACCTCACCCTTTTTCTCCAGTGCATTCAAGACGGCGGATACACGGCCTTTGGTACTGTTCATAGCCTCACTGATCTCGGTAGGTGTTGCCATTCCCCCTTGAAGAAGGAGGATCTTAAGCACCAGTATTTCGCCCTTGGAAAGCCTTGCCAGTTTCTCAAAGGCACTGAAATGGTCGCTCCGTACAAGTTCCTCAAGCGTCACTATGGACTCATTGACATATGCCGGAAGGGATTCGTCTATCGGTAATTTTATTTTTGCCATTTTTCTTTCTCCTAAATATTGCTGCTACGATTAATAGTATACAGTATATATTATTAACTGTCAATACTTTTTTTACACAAAAAGGCACAAGCTTTAGAATCCATCCGGACTCCGTGCTTGTGCTTTTTTTCGCCCACAAACCGCGACAAATCGGCTGTGTGGGCTTTATTTGATTTTCTCGGGTACGACTGCGGGTGTTTTCTTCGCGCGACACTGGGCGAAACAGTGCGAGTCAGCTTTTGTAGCTGCTCATAGTTTTGCTTTGGCTGCGCCGCTTTCATCACATCTTTTTACATTTATCCCTCCAATATCATCAGCAGAGCCATTTTGAATCTGCTGTCTGCTTTTACCCAATGCTTACCTCCTGCGGCGAATTTGAAGTTTTCGCCTGCCTGAATCGGGTAAGCCTTTCCTTCGTAGCCAATAACGCCCTTGCCGTCGAGAGCGAAGATCAGCGCTTCACCGGGCGCGGCGTGTTCGGCAAGTCCTGTGCCTTCATCGAAGCTCATAATGACAAACTTCATCTTTTCGTTATGAGCGAAGTCCATATTGATTATTTTGCCGTCCTGATACGGAATAAGCTCTGCTAACTTAAAAACCTCTCCTGCTTTGACCGCGTTATTCATAGTGTTCCTCCTGATAGATATTTCTGTGTAAATTGCCTTTGTGCCTGTTCTCATCCCGACAGGAATATCCGTAGGCGTGAGGACGGCTTCACCCTCGTTCAATGTCCAAATCTGTTTATCGGTATAAACCTCCATACTGCCCTCGTGGAGAATCAACAGCTTGTGATAGCCGTAGATCTCCGCGCTGATGTCGGTTTCCTGCGCAAGCGAGAAATAGGAAATGTAATCCTGCCCGCCGGCGTAGACTTCCTTTGAGATGGTGCAGCCTGCGACCGGCTGGTTATCCCTTGCGATACTGAATACCGCGCCTGTCTTTTCATTCATACTACATCACCTTTACATCGGGATTCTTTTCTCCGAATTTATCCATAAGCACAGCGGAAATATCCTCACGGTCCTTTCCTTTGCGCTCCATATTCTTGATTGTCTTATAGGCTGCAAACAGCGTTGACGGTCCAATCTCGGAACTGAAATATCCTATACCCTGATTCCACGCAAACAGCTCAAATACATCATCAAGCGCTGCGGAATCTAACCCGTGAATATAAGCCTTGACAAGCTCTCTGGTCGCCTGACGCATCCTGCCTGCACCGACAGCGTTTGTCAGCGAGAGGAGCAGACGGATCTCATACGGCAAATGACGCTTGCCGTCGTTCCAAGTCAGATCCCAGAATTGTACCGCAACCTTGCCGAGCTCCTCATCGATCAGCGGCATATTGGTAAGAGCCGCGGGACGCATCGGAATATCGCCGGTATCTTCTTGGTTTTCGGTGCGATAGAAATAAGCGTGAAACTCGTTCTCGTTGACCTGTACGGTGTGGCGCTCAAATCCTAAGCCTTCCATTACATCATAGAGGGGGATCGGATCAAAGCTCTGGACGATCTCCAAGCCCTCTCCGACAGGGGTTTTCATCGCCTGCTTCTTCAAGCCCTGAAAGAAGTTGCCCTGAATACCTCTTACGTCGATTTTCTTGAAACCGGTCGTTTTATCTTTCCAATCTGCGTAGCTCATAATATCCTCCTTAATCCAAAATCTGTCCGTCTCTTGTGATGGTCACCACCTGCCACGGGATAAACTTTCCGCTGTTTCTGAGCGCCTGTTCTGCGGCTCTCTGCAATCCTCCGCAGCAAGGCACTTCCATTCGGACAATAGTAACGCTCTTGATGTCGTTATTCTTGATGATCTCGGTCAGCTTTTCGGTGTAGTCCACCATATCGAGCTTCGGACAGCCGATAATTGTGACTTTGCCTTTCATAAAGTCCTCGTGCATATTCGCATAAGCATAAGCGGTACAGTCGGCGGCTATGAGCAGCTTTGCGCCGTCATAGAAAGGAGCTTTTACGGGTAAAAGTTTAATCTGAACTGGCCATTGGTTCAGCCTCGATATAGGTTTGCCTGTCACCACAGGCTTCTTTTCCGTTTCGGGTTTGTCAAAGGTCATCATTTTTGAGCCGGGGCATCCGCCGTGATGTTTATGTTCATTCATCTTCTTTTCCTCCTGTGCGGCTTTGACCGCTTTTTCGTCATATTCGGGAGCCTCCCGCTCCTCAAATGTAATTGCTCCTGTAGGACAGTTGGGCAAACAATCGCCGAAGCCGTCGCAGAAATTTTCGCGCGTCAGCTTTGCCTTGCCGTTTACCATCTCAATTGCTCCTTCGTGGCAGGCGTTGGCGCACGCTCCGCAGCCGTTGCACTTTTCTTCATTTATTTTGATAATCTTTCTAATCATTATCCTCACCTCTTGATTATAGAATAATTCATTTTTCACGAAATAGCTGTTGCCACAGCAACACTTTTGTGATATTCTAAGAATGAGGTGATGATCGTGATTACCAACCAAGAATACTTGTATTCCATTCGCAAATGCTATTTGTTTGACGGCATAAAGGACGAGCAGCTAACCGAAGCAATCAAGCTATTGAACGGACGAATCAGAAAAGTCGAAAAGGATGATTTCATCGTACAGCTCGGCGGAGTTTTGAGAAACGCCGGATTGCTGTTGAAAGGAAAGATCGAAAGCTCCTTCCAAAATGAAAACTACGACCAAATCACAATGCACACCTTCGGCGGCGGTTATCTGTTCGGCGAAGCAATAGTTATCAACAGCGCAAAAAACAGCCCTGTACAAGTCAGAGCTGTTGAGGATAGTATTGTGTTGTTCATAGACCTGAGCGCGATTTATCAATCGGAGATTGCTTCGACGTTGAGGATGATCCTCGCCGAGAACCTGATAAAAAGTCTTGCCCGCAAGAATCTTATCCTGAATCAAAAGGTCAGGATACTCAGCCAGAAAAGCCTGCGTGACAGAATACTTATTTATCTCGGCACCTTGCCCAAGGATAAGAACAGCTTTGTCAAAATCCCGTTCACCCAAACTGCACTCGCCGAATACCTCGGCGTAAACCGCAGCGCGCTTTCACGCGAGCTCGGCAGAATGCAGAACGAGGGATTGCTGATAGTTGATAAAGAAAAAATGAAAAGGATAAAAAAGAAACAGAATAAAGGCACATAAAGTAATTACTTATCCAAGTACAGAAAAGCACCAACCGACTCCGGGCTTGTGCTTTTTTTGCGCCCGCAAACTGCGACAAATCGGCTGTGTGGGCTTTATTCGATTTTCACGGGTACGACTGCGGGTGTTTTCTTCGCGCGACACGGGGCGAAATCTCGCGCATTAGTTTTTGTAGCTGCTCACAGTTTTATTTTGCTTGTGCCGCTTTCATTAGTTCTTTTCCCGCGTTCCACGCCTTGCCGACCTTTTCTTCGGCGACATAATAGCCGCTTTGGAACTGGTCGAAAATTATGGCGTTGAGCTTTTCGGGATTAATCTTTCCTCTTTCATCGAGGACATTTTCATCTGCGCAGACATTCTTGATTGTGCCTACAACAGCGTGGAGATGATCTGTCTCGACGATCTCTGCAAGCTCGCACTCCATAGTTACCGGGAATTCCTCAACTACAGGCGCGTTGACGAATTTGCTCTTTTCGGCGTGACAGCCGGACTTTTCAAACTTATCGGGCATTTTGTTGCCTGTGGCGATTCCGAAAAAGTCCGCCTCAGCCATATGTGCCTTGTCCGCGAGCGCGACGGTAAACGCCTTGCTGATACGGATATTCTTTGTTGTCTTGTGATCCTCGTTGATAATAAGCGCGATCTTATCCATTCCGCAGATTGTTCCCCAAGCCGCGTTCATCACGCATGGGGTTCCGTTCTCATCATATGCCGCGACCATCAGCACCGGCATTGGAAATACTGCGGGCATAACGCCTAAATCTTTTTTCATTTTGTTTTCCTCCTGAATTTTAATAGTTTGCTGAGATAATTGCCGATAACGGCGAAGAGCGTCATCACCGCCAGATAGTCGGCGATGAACAGCACCCTTGATTCACTGAAATCAAAGAACGCGAATATCGTTTTACCGCTCATATAGCCCCAAAAGCCTCTGTGGATAAAGGCGTATACGCCGTAAGCGGCGATCATTATGAATACGACTCGACCGACCCACTTGATGACACCAAAGCTCTTTTTGTTTTTCAATGGACGGATAATCTGATCGGTATGCAGTCCAAGGTGCAGGCTCAGCAGTACATAGCACCAGTAAGCGCAAATCATATGGACCGTCCGAGCTGTTGCTGCTAAACCTCTCAGCTGCAAAAAGGTGTAGAGGTGCTTCGACAGCGCGATACCCGACAACGGCTGTAAGAACATTATAATCAACAGAATGATATTAAACGCTGTGATAAAAACCCGGTAAGGATTGTATTCTCCGCGCGGGATCGCTTTCCACCATTTCAGGTGAAGAATATGGTGGACAATAAACAGAACGAAGATTACCGTTCCGGCTATCTCGTGGAACTCCTCGCCGATCAGAGAGTACGCCATCAAAAGCGGCATTAACACCGTCATTAAAGTGTCGATGACGATGTTTGCCGTTTTTCTTTTATTCATTTGCGTGTATGTCATATGCGCTGAGAAGCCATTCGCCCACGCCGGGCGCGTCGGGGTCGTGATTGCCCTTGCCTGTGTCGAGCGCGCGGATCGCGTTCATCTCGTCCCCGGAAAGCTCAAAGTCGAAAATCTCCATATTGCTCTTGATTCTCTCGGGCTTTACAGATTTTGGGAAGACGATTATACCCTCCTGATTCTCAAAACGGAGGATGACCTGCCCCGCGTTTTTGCCGTATTTTTCGGCAATTTCCGTGATTACGGGATTTGTATGAAGCGTTGCGTTGCCCTGACCGAGCGGAGCCCACGCTTCAAGCTTTACATCGTTTTCATCAAGTAGCTTGCGCAGCTCCTTTTGCTGACAATACGGGTTGAACTCAACCTGATTGACAGAGGGCATTACAGAAAATTTGGGAACAAAGCTGTTCCAGATTTTCGGTGTCATATTGCTTACGCCGATAGAGCGGATTTTACCCGCCTGCTTTGCTTCTTCCATCGCTCTCCACGCTTCGTCAACCTTTCCGTAGGGCTGATGAATTAGGTACAAGTCCATATAGTCGGCACCGAGCTTTTTGAGCGAGGTGTCTATCGCTTTCTTAGCGTCCTCATACGCAAAATCCTGAAGCCACATTTTACTGGTGATCCAGATTTCATCGCGCGGGATACCGCTGTCGCGTACCGCCTGACCGACTTCCTGCTCATTAAAATATGCCGCCGCTGTATCGATGTGGCGTATACCGAGCGAGAGCGCGGTTTTTACCGCTTCGTAGGTGCTGCCGTCGGGCGGAATCTGAAAGGTTCCGAAGCCGATAGCGGGGATTTTATTGCCGTCGTTTAATGTAATAAATCTCATAATATTTCTCCTGTTTTTTGCTTACAGTGACTCTGTAAGAATTGTTACAAGGTCGTCCTCAAGAAGCGGATACCATGCTTCCTCCAGCCCCTCGTTAACGGCAATATGGTGAGCCATCTCTCCGATTCTGCTGTCATCGATTCCAACGTCCTTCAGGTGCATCGGGATATTTATCGAATCAAAGAACTTATATGTAGCGTCAATAGCCTGATTCGCTATCTCGAACTTATCTTGATTTGCGTCTATACCGAACACGTTTACGCCGTATTTTACAAAGCGATGGACGGTCTTTTCGCAGAGAATGTGCTTCATCCAGCGCGGAGTGATGATAGCCAAGCCCTCGCCGTGAGTGATGTCATAGTACGCGCTGAGGGCGTGCTCGATAGCGTGGCACGGCCAGCCCGAATAGCTGTTGCCGAGAGCGTAAATCCCGTTGCAGCCGTAGGTGCAGGTCAGCATCATCTCGGCTCTCGCGGTATAATCATCGGGATTTTCAAGGCACTTCACGGCATTTGTCATAAGGCTCTTTAACCCCGCCTCCATAAAGCCGTCGTTGAGAATGGTTGAATCCTCGCAGAAATACTGCTCAATAATGTGATTCATCGCGTCGGCGCATCCCGCCGCGGTCTGCTTCTTTGAAACTGTAAAGGTATAGGTCGGGTCGAGGAAGGAAACTCTCGGGAAGTTATGCGGGTCAACATAACCGATTTTATCGTTCGTTTCTGTTCTCGAGATAACTCCGCCCGAGTCGTATTCGCTGCCGGTCGCCGCGAGGGTGATGATATCGACAATCGGGATCGAGTTCTCAGCAAACGCTTTATATGAAATCAAATCCCACGGATCTCCGTCATATTTCGCGCCCGTAGCGATTGCCTTTGAACAGTCGAGTACGCTTCCGCCGCCTACCGCGAGGATAACGTCAATGTCGTTTTCCTTACAGATTTTGACGCCGTTGAGCACACTCGGATCATACTTCGGGTTTGGCTGAATACCCGAAAGCTCAAATATTTCAAAGTCCTTTAACAGTTCTTTGACCTTGTCATACAGTCCGAGCTTCTTGATACTGCCTGCGCCGTAGGTAAGCAGTATTCTTTTGCCGAATTGTCCCATTACCTCGGGGAGCTGTTCAACAACTCCTTTGCCGAAGATAAGTCTTGTCGGTGTCTGATAATCAAAATTTTGCATATTAAAACCTCCTGCTTATTATAATTAGTAGCCCAGACCGCTGAGCCATTCGTTGACTTTGTTTTTTGAATCCGCGTTTTCAATATCGCCGCCGCGTATCGGCAGACCTTCGAGCACCGTTGCGTTCGGTTCCTCGGATTTGATTTGATCGTAGGTGCCGCCGTCGCCCGAGCCCTCGTGGGTGTTGAACGGAACGATGGTCTTGCCGCTGAGATCGTAGGTATCGAGGAAGGTGCGCATTATCATCGGCAGCTCATACCACCAAATAGGATAGCCGATGAAGATGGTGTCGTAGTCCTCGGGATTGAATTGCAGCTCCTTAAACTTCGGACGGGCGCCGTTGTCGCGCTCGGCTTTTGCCTTATCCGCAGTTTCGTTGTAATCCTCGGGATACGCGTCAACGGGCTCAATACGCTCCATATCGCCGCCGATCCTGTCGTGAATATAGTTTGCCATCTTATCAGTGTTATTGCTCCACGAAAAGTAGACGATCAATGTTTTACTGTCCTTCGAAGTGTTATTGCCGTTTGTTGTATCGTTTGTTTTCGATTCCGCTGTTGAAGCTTTCGCCTCTGTTGCTGATTCCGACTCAGAGCCGCCGCTTGTACCGCCGCACGCGGCAAGCGAGAATACAAAAATCAATGCGAGTATTAGCGCTACAACTTTTTTCATTTTGCCGTCCTCCTGATTGTTGTATTTAGCCATTTTTCGACTTTATCCTTACAGCCGCGCTCCGCTTCCGACATCTCTACGGGCAAGCCGTTAAGTACAGTCGCGTTCGGCTCAAGCTGTGTTATAGTGCGGTAGGTGCCGCCGTCGCCGGAGCCCATATGGGTGTTGAACGGAATGATGGTCTTGCCTGAGAAATCGTACTTATCAAAAAGCGTGTAGATAATCATCGGGAAGGTGTACCACCACATCGGGTAACCGATGAAGATGTTCTCGTAACCGTCAATGTCGATCTCGTTTTTTATCGCCGGGCGCATATCCTCGTCATGCTCTTTTTTGGCGTAACGCGCGAGGGCGTTGTAGTGACTGCGGTTACTGTCGTAGGGGGTGACAGGCTCTATCTCCACCAAATCTGCGCCTGTCTGAGCGGCTATTTCCTGCGCGACCGCCTTTGCGCTTTCGTACACGGAAAAGAACAATACTAAATTTTTTGACATTTTATACACCTCGGTTATATATTCTTGTTGATTACGACTATATTATATGCTATAATTTAGTAAAAGTAAAATGCTTTTTAGTTATAAAAATATAACTGCCGGTTATATGTGAGGTTGTTATGATCGAAATTTATCTGCTTGAACAATTAGCCGCGTTCGCAAAATGCGGCACACTCTCCAAAGCCGCCGAGGAACTGCTTATCAGCCAGCCCGCGCTGAGCCGCTCGATGAAGAAACTGGAGGATGAGCTGGGCGTAAAGCTCTTTGTGCGGGAGAACAAGAAAATATCCCTGAACGAAACAGGAAAGCTCGCGGCGGCTCTCGCTCGGTCTCAGGTTGATCAGAACCGGGAAATGATAAACCGTATCGTTGAATTCGACCGCAGTCTGCGCTCGATCCACATCGGCGCGTGCGCGCCTCAGCCTATGGCGGAGCTTATGCCGATCCTGCAGGACTACTTTGGAGATATGACGATCTCATCCGAGCTTGTGTACGGCGGGAAGCTCCTAAAAGGATTGAAAACAGGCGTTTATCATCTGGCGATTTTACGCGAAGCAATCGAGGATAAGGAGCTTTTTGTGCAGCGGTATTTGTCCGAGAGCTTGTACATTTGTGTGCCGGAGGATCATCGTCTGGCAGCGTGTGAATCCGTTAAGTTCACCGATTTAAAGGGTGAGCGATTCCTGTTGTATCAGCACATCGGATTTTGGATGTCTGTGTGTGAGGAATATATGAAGGATACGACTTTTCTGATCCAGCCCGACCGCGATACCTTTGCCGATCTGGTAGCAAATACCGGCTATCCCGCTTTTGCCTCCGACAGAATTCTCGCCGAGGACTACCGTATGGAGGGCAGGGTGTTTGTCCCCATCGACGAAGAGAAGGCGCGTTATACCTTCTATATAGCTTGCAGGAGCGAGGACAGAAAAAAGTACGCTGCTTTCTTCAACTCCGTCAGGAGCGAGGTCATCAGCAAATAACGGTAAAAAGCAAACCCTCCGCTTGGATTTCCAAACGGAGGCGTTTCTTTATAACTCTATTTTCCCGTGCTTTTCCTCGTACTTCTCAATCGCGTCACGAATCAGAATCAATATCTGACTATTTGCTGAGCGGCCTTCATAGTCGGTTATCGTAATTGTTTATATGCTATGTAAATACAGCGGAGCGTATGAAGCGCAGAATTATGCGGAACGAGATAATAAAAAAATAATTACTATTTGACAACTCCGTTTCTCTATGCTATACTACACCCAACAAACCGCATGGGAATGGGGAAACGGGGTTTCACCGACGTGGTGTGACCATCAGGTCCATGTGAAAGCAATTTCATGCAGGTTCAAGTCCTGTTACCTGCACCAAAAACAGCCCGATTTTATCGGGCTGTTTTGTTATATGTCTACAAAAAATAAGCTAAAGAGACTGAAATCAGCTCGATATTTCTTGGCAGACACACGACCTGTGCCTTACGCGTCTTGGCTATTCCTTACAAAATTCATTCAGAAACTTTGTTAGGAATGACGTTTTTTCGGCTGCCCAACGTCGTGCGTCTGCCAATTCATTTTTTTGTTTTTTCGTGCAGCCGGATAGTATTTCAGCTATCCGGCTGTTAAATCATTATTCTTTGAACCTCATTCTTCTGCGCATAGCGAACGGATAATTGTATTTTCCTTCTACTTTGAGGTCGGCATTTTGCTTGCCAAACTCGTCCAGTATGATTATGTGTTCGGTGAAGGCTGCCCTGAGATTGACCTGTATCCGCAATCCGTCGCTTGATTCATAGATGATGATTTTGTCGATCAGCTGTCTGATATTGGCGTCGCTGATCTCTCCCTCCTTGATGATTTCGTCGATCAGCTCCACGGTGCGCTTCATTTCCGACTTGCGTTTTTTGATGGTTTCGCTGTAGTGCTGAATGTCATAGAGCTCCTGTTCGATTTTTTTGATGTCGCTTTCGCACGCTGCGAGCATTTCATCATAGACAGAAGCGTGTTCCTTGTCGCGGATGCGCTCCAGCAGAATCTCTTTTTGGTCGCTCTTTTTCTGTTCAAGCTCGGCGTTGAGCTGTCGGATTTTGCCCGTGACCGTGCTCTTTTTCTTCAGCCATTTCCGAACCTCGTTGTCGATGTTTTCATAAAGCTGCGCCGCCTGTTCCTTGACATTGCTGATTTCACCGTAGATAATTTCGTCAAGCTCTGTCTCCCGTATGCGGTGCGGAGGGCAGTTTTCCTTGCCGTAGCGGTGGTAGCCGTTGCAAACATACTCGATCCGCTCCACGCCATTCCATGTCCTTTTGACGGAGGTGAAGGTTGAACCGCAGTCGCCGCACTCGAGCAATCCTGCGTAACGGTGGCAAGGTCTGTTGGCACTCGCCCTGACATTTCCCCTTTTCTTCTGCTCCATCAGCAGCTTCACATGATAGAATTTGTCCTTTGAGATGATGGGCGTGACGAGATTTTCGTGAACATACTGCTCCTCTTTCGGAATGTTTTTCCGGATTTGCGTGATTTTATGAGCCTTCCATAGAAAGTGTGGGTTAAATTCTCTGCGCTCTGCCGGGTAAGCCAATGTTTAAGCCACCGCAGCGGAGCATGATCATCGAAATGAGATTGTCGATGTTGCGGAAGCCGTAAGCC
>Ga0256407_10001990_pt1 | contig 40588 bp, 37 predicted proteins | sample RumenRJG_04DNA_FD_193489 | JGI IMG/M metagenome (GOLD analysis project Ga0256407, IMG submission 193489) | Bovine rumen microbial communities from Lethbridge, Alberta, Canada - RJG_04 | ecosystem: Host-associated > Mammals > Digestive system > Stomach > Rumen | place: Canada: Alberta... | reverse complement strand
CGTTATGACACCTAAAGAATACCATGAAATGAAACTGCAGGAGGCGGCATAAATACTGCCCGGCAGTAATACCGGGCAGGAAAAACTTTTTGTTTTTTCAATTGTCTACTTGACGGGTCGCACACCATTATAGAGGGGTGTAATAATATTATACCGTGTTTTTGGAAAATGAGAACGTCCCGGACATATAGAATAATGCTTTCGTGATCTTGCATAATTCCGTGATAGTTATAATGCGTTTGAAGTGTCCTTCCGGGCAGAAAACTGTGCATTGTGCTGAAATATATAAAAGAACTATAAACAGCAAGCAGAAACAGCGGAAAAAACGGCGGTCAGGGAGGAGACCCTGATCGCCGTAAAAACCAAAATGCCTGTGCAAATTGCTGAAGTTATTTCGTCATACTTTCCGAAAAATCAATGATCGCTTCGATGCATTCCTTCCGAAATGCCTCGTATTCCTCCGGATAGTCTGTCGTATCGATGCGGAATTCATCTCCGTTTTCGAACGCAACCGTAACCTGCCATTCTTCTTCAGCAGAGGAATCCACCGCATCGGTCCCGTTCCACTCTGCGATGTGATACTTTTTAAGAATTTCGAGGAACGTGTCGAAGGGCAATTCCTTGTCAGAATCACCATAATCTCCGTAATCCGTGCCTTTCTCAGCGAAGTCGCCCTCCGGGTCCCGCACAAGGAAACTCCACCTGCCCATGCTGCGCCGAAATTCCAGCCGGTACCAGCGGGAGAGATGGTTTGCATGGGGCGGTGCAAAGCTGATGGAGAGGAAGTTCGCCTCAGAATCCGGGAATTCGTGGGCATATTCCGCGGAAGAACCTTCATGTTTCTCAAAGAAGTTCTGCAGAAGGAGGAATACTTCCGATGCATTCTCCGGCTCTGCGTTGTATCCGCGGGCAGAAACTGTCTGACCATCGCTGAAATGAATCTTCAGTACAAAGGAAGAATCTCCGTCCAGAAGGCCGGGATCATTGCTCTCTGATTCATCAAAACCATCCCAGGAGAGGATGTCCAGAGCAAGAAGGTCCGATGCCAGTTTTTGCAGATCTTTCGCGGTGACGGGAGAGCCGCTTATTTCAGTGCTTATTGTCTCATCTGTTTCGTCCCCGGAAGCTGTCTCACCTGCATCCGCGCTCTCCGGTTCTTCAAAAGCCTCATCCCCGTAATCCAACCCTTCCACAGGGGGTTCCTCAGCGGCGCTTGTGCAGAGATAGCCATCATCCCCCTTCTGAATAGTGTACCAGGGCCCCATCCAGGAACCTTCCCGGTGGAACTTCAGGGCATCGATAAAAGGCCCGGTGTCTGCAGTAACCGGGTCGCCTTCCGGAGCGATGGGTTCCTCATCCGGCAGGGAATCTGCGGCAGCGGTATCTGCGGCGGTGGTGCTCTCTTCCAAAGGAGCGGGGTCTGCGGTCTGTACCGTGCTTTCACCGGCTGTTTCCCCGGCAGCTTTTCCTGTGCATCCGGCAAGCAGGGCAAATGCTCCCGTCACAGCTATCATCATAAGAAGTGCAGGCATGCGAATCGACATGGTCTGATACCTCCCTTCGATCTGTAAAAGGAATTCTGCATTCATCATACCATGGGGACGACTTCGGCCGCAATTCTCCCAAAGATGGAAAAAAACGAATTGTCCGTCACCGGGATTCCTGTTACACTTGAGAAAAACAGATGCGGGGTGTTTTCCTATGAATAAGCGAAAAATAGAAGTATCAGAAATTGCAAATGATATCGTAAAGGCCCTCCCGGCCGGCATTCTCATGACCACCAAGTCCGGAGAGAAGGTAAACTCCATGGTTATCGGCTGGGGCATGGTGGGCTTCAACTGGCGCAAATGGGTCTTTACGGCCTTTGTCCGCGAGAGCCGCTATACCAAGGGACTGGTGGATGCCAATCGGGAATTCACGGTCAACATCCCGGTAGGTGCGGTCGATAAGAAGGCTATCGCCATCTGCGGTGCAAAAAGCGGAAGAGACATGGATAAGATCGCGGAGGCCGGCCTTACCCCGGTGGATCCGGAAGTCATCTCCGTGCCGGCCGTCAAAGAATTCCCCCTGACCCTGGAGTGCCGCGTGCTCTACCAGCAGGAGCAGGACCCGGCCGCACTTCCGTCGGATATTCTGGAAGGACTCTACCCGGCGGATGAAAACGGAAAGAGAGACCTGCACACCACATATATCGCAGAGATCGTAGACTGCTATATGATCGAGGAATAGGAAAGGAGTCGAATATGGGATTCATGGAACTTGCAAAGGCGCGCTTCAGCGTCAGAAAATTCGCCGATAAGCCGGTGGAGCAGGAGAAGCTGGACCTTCTTCTCGAGGCCGGAAACATCGCCCCGACAGCAAAGAACCAGCAGCCCCAGCGCATCTATGTGATTCGCAGCAAAGAAGCGCTCGAAAAGCTGGCGGAGTACACTCCCTGCATCTACGGCGCCGGCACCGTCCTGCTCTTTGCCTACAATACGACAGAGCAGTTCTTTAACCCGGACGAACCGGGCGTCTGCTCCGGTATCCAGGACGTCAGCATCGTGGCGACCCACATCATGCTGGAGGCGGAAGAACTGGGCCTCAGCAGCTGCTGGGTCAATCGTTTCCTCAACTCCGGCGTAGAGAAGGCCTTCGGCCTTCCGGAAGAAGAAAAAGCCGTTCTTCTCCTGCCGGTGGGCTATGCGGCGGAAGGGGTCGTGCCTACAGAGCGCCATGGAACGAAAAAACCGATAGAAGAGACGGTGAAATACCTGTAAACGGCTGAACCCTTATATTGAAAGACAACACCCTGCGGTCGCGTAATTGCGGCAGCAGGTTTTTTTTGCGGGTAAAAACTTCACTTAACAAGCTCCTTAAAAGTATTGTGATATTGCTGCATAAACTTACGGGAAGCGGTCATAACATCTTCATCGGATGCAGCGGTATCGGTTTCTAATCAGGAGAAGTCTATAACCAGATAACGAGGTGCGTTGTTTTTAAAAATAACAGCGGCACCAAACTGATCAACAAGACGTGTGACCTTAGAGAAGTTCTGATTCGCTTCCGTCATAGAAACAACTGTAGATGTGTTTATGGTCATTTGTGATACCTCCTTTTTAAATTGAACATCACGGATATAGGATAAATTCAACCTAGATTGCTATATTCTTTTCTGAACTTTTCTATTAACAGTGGAATCGGCATTGCCTTTTAGTAAAAGGAAAATAGAATATCATCCGTACCCCGGCGTCTTCATCGTGATGCCGGGGTATTTTGTGTCGAAAAGGCAGCTGATACGTGTTATTTCATCTGTTTTTAAGAGAGTAAAAACAGATCTTGAGAAAAGAATTGTATAAATGGAAATAACAGATAGCATGAAAGTATATTAATAATAACAATGATCATATTAATAATAAGCGTATTTAAAGAATGATCTAAATGTTGTTGAGCCTCAACAATCGTTGGAGAAGGTTCTTCTGCTTCTATCGAGTACACAGCACCTGTTCCTAATGAATCCAATGTACACAAAGAAGGTGATCTGGACACATTCCTGAGCAATCTGCCATACGGTACAGTTTTAATTGATTATGATCTCATGAAAATGTCAGCCTTTACCTGGAGTGGACTGTCTGGTGTAAGTTCTCAGGACAGCAATGTTACCTGCACAGTTAAATTGGCTGACGGTTTTGTTTTAGGACAAGGCACTGGCAATTTCGGGATCATGTATGACAATCTCACACTTGCTTCTGGAGAATCAAAAGAACACGGAGGAACGGTTGCTACTGTACATTATACAAATGCTGCAACTTTATCAGATGGAACTAAGGCTGATGTTGTAGTTACAATATCAAATACTACGATTAAGAACACAGGCCTTTCTTACAGTAATGCTGATTCGGCTTTCTTCTATGGAAATGGTTTACTTCCTGCAGCGGTTAGTAAGGCTTATCCCAGAGTATGGGGGGAGTTGGATTTCAATATAAAAGTAGTACGCAATGAGAATACAGGAGATCTTACCGGAAAAACGTTCCTGTATGGAATGGATGACTATGATATTGAATGTCGTAATACGATTGCAGAAACCACGACTGTAAACAACACCGCTAACTTTGTTCTGGCTATCGATGAACACGGAAATCTCATTGGCAGAAAACTGATGCGGAAAAGAGATGACACTGTTCTCGGCTATGGATCAGTTAAGTTTACAGAAGGCTCACCAACGGGAACGCCTACGGGAGGTGTTAGCGAGAAACTTGGACGGTATTTTTCCATTCCAATAACGGATGAAGATGAAAAAATCCCGCTGTATAATGCCCAAGCTATAATCGGTGGGGCGGATGTAACCAACAGATTGTACTTTACGTCTGATCCTAACAGCGAAGGGTTTGTTCCCAATGTGACGGAAACAGAGACTGAATGGCCTGCATATCCGTTATATAAAACAGCTGTCTATAATAAAACCACTGGAGAATTCAGATTCTATCTCCTGACATTGGAACCTATGGTCAGCGAGTCAGTAACCCTGATTAGCGGTATGACATCGGAAATCTATGTTCCGAATACCTCCTGCCTATTCATTGATGGATATAACTTGTATCCGACAAGGAACGATAGTGATACTCTCAACAGCGGATATTTCCTTGTTGCAAATGCTGAAGAAGGGTTAACTTATACTGCACGTTGCTCAGGTAATGCAAACTCACATCTTAGAAGCAGCAACATGTATTACCGGATCTATTCCAGGACATACGAAGGAGGAACGATCAGCACTTCCGACACGGATGTTTGGGGTAATCAGACCGCTTATGGCGTACACCAGCCGGAGGGCGCAACAGGGTATAAACAGGCATTGCTTGCTGTACCTAAGAATAAAACAGCTGTTTACACCATGACACCGGATACCTTCTGGCATGTCTGGAAAGTCAAGGTTTCCGATGGGACAGAAGCAAATACGTCCGGAGAGATTGATCTTAGAAGCGTCACCTGGACAGATGGTTCCTATACGCATCATGGTGCAAATGGGACGGATTATACCTTTACAAAAGATGCCAATGGGATCATCAGTTATACCTTTACCGGTGTATCAGAAGATCACTATATTACAGTCTGGTGGGAAAAAGATCCCCCACAGCAGACAGTAACGATCATTAAAAAGTGGTACGACGAAGGAAACGCACGACTTTCACGTCCGGATGACATTACTGTTCATCTGGTAAGATCAGATAACGGCCGCGTCAACCCTGACAGTAATGAAACCGCAAAAACCAAACTGGTGACAGGAACGGATCAGAACATCACTGGATCTATACAGTGGGTAAAGAATGATACGGCAAATCAGTGGGAATATACTTTTGCAGTTGCCACTCTTCCGGAAGGCGTGTCATTCAAAGCGTATGAAGATCAAGTGTCTGACTATACCGGTGATGCTGTCGGAAGCCAAAATGCAAATACTGCAACGGAAATCGGTTTTAATGAGGATACAAATACACATCAGTATGAGGTGGTCATAACAAACACCAGAAAGAACGGAACGCTGTCTTTCAGTAAAACAGATCAGTATGGTTTTCCTGTAGAAGGTGCATCGTTCAGGCTCTACAATGACGCTGACTGTACACAACCGCCTGCAGCTGTATATACAGCTACATCCGACAGCACTGGTACAGTTACATTCAGAGATGTTCCTTGCGGCATGTTTTACATGAAAGAGACCAATATACCTACTTATGGTGAAGGCAGAAAACATTACACTGACAACAGACGTCAGGTTTATCAGGTCGTTATTCATGAAAACAGCGAAGACTCGACGATAACGCCTGGAACAGTAGCAAACCACGTCTTTACACCGAGCGACAATCCTGTATCAGCCATCATCAATACAAAACCGGAAGGCCAGGTCACGATTACCAAGATCGTAGATGGAGATGCAACGGCACAAGCACAGACATTCGTGTTTGTTATGGAATTCCCGGCTAATATGGCTGAGAAAACCATCAAAATTAACGGATCCGATGCGACGCTTGGAACCGCTGTTGAAGGTAAGGTATTGTATGAATTCACTTTATCACACAATGGGAGTATTACTTTCTCAGCTTTGCCGGACGACATGTCCTATAAGGTTGAAGAGTATGAGAAAGCAGAATTCAGGACAACTGTTTCGATTGATCCACAGCCTTCTGCAGGAACAATCATAATCGGCGAAGAGGGAAATGACGCTTACGTCAGCGGAAAGATCGATGCTGATCAGGATTATACGATCAACTATACCAACAAGAAACTGAATGAAGATGAGAACTTCATTATTGTTGAGAAAAAGTTCGAAGGCATTACTAGGGATCAGATACCGGAGGATTTCTCGGTCACTGTTACGGGTCAAGGCGCAAGTTATACACTCACTAAAGACCTTAACACTGAGAGCATAAAGTTCAGTACGAGTGAAGATGGACTGACCTGGAAATGGACTATCTATGGAGCAGAAGCAGGTACATACACTATATCGGAAACGAATGAAGAAGTAGCCGATTATGTTGTAACAACCGATCCTGCTGATGCGGCATCCGAAAACGGACATTCTGCTCAGACGGTTGCTCCGGATTTCTCTGTAACAGGATCTGAAAGAATAAACTCTTGCAACAACAAGACATTTGATGTTGAAGATAATTTCATATTTATTGCTAGTCTGACAGGACAAGGCAATTCCGGAGTTATTGTTGTATCCCAGTACGCGTTAAGTGCTGCGCAGCGGAATGCTATCAAAGATTGGGCTCAGGTGCATGGCGGAACCGGAAACTTCGATACGGATTACTATCGTTTCTTTAGCACTGAACAGCAGGGAAATGAATTCCATGTCGGAAATGTGACAGTTACATATGATAGACAGGCAAAAACAGTTACCTTCAAAGGTACCAACAACTGGCAGCATGTACTTAAAGGAACTATATCAAAGATTCCAGGCGAGAATCCGGACATTAAAATCACCAACACGTATACGAAGAAGACAAAAGAAATTGTTATTACCAAGACCGATGAAAACAGGAATGAATTGACAGGAGCTGTATTCACCCTGATAAAAGATTCTCAGCAGGTAGGCGGTAGTCCTACAGATCCGGCAGTCAGCAGCACCACATTTAATCTTGAATATGGTATCTATTGCCTGACAGAAACAAAGGCACCGGATGGATATATCATCCTCAGCAATAAGGTTTATTTCAAGGTTGATGATGCAGGCGTTAGATTGCAGAAAATCACCGAAGACTCTGATGGCAAGCCGGTATATTCAGATGCTGCAGCAGAAGATTATCCAATGATTACCCTGAGCAGCGATAAGCTTTGTATCAATGTCAAGAATACACCTGGTGCTGAACTGCCTAACACTGGAGGGCCAGGGACATTACTTTATACATTAAGCGGCATCGCGCTGATGCTTGGTGCGGCTTTGATGTACGGCTTCAGGATGAGGCGTAGAGAAAGGAGGTTAAACTAACAACCTCTGATCTCGACGAATAAACTGACGCCGAAATCTGAAACCGTGATATTACAACTTAATAAAAGGCTGTCTCAACGGAACTGTCGAGGTGCTGGAGAGGCAGTCAAATACAACCAGCTGTGGTTTGAAACAGTAAATCGCCCTTCACTGGCTGGAAAACAATTCAAAAGTCCTTGAAGGGGCGGACTAACAAGAAAGGATGAACGATCATGAAGAAAATGAAAAAGATCTTCGCTCTGCTGATTGCCATGGTTATGGTACTTGGGATGAGCACAATGGTATTCGCTGCAAGTGATGGATCTATCGAAGTCACTAGCACCCATAAGAATCAGGAATACGAACTTTATCAGCTGTTTGATGCTACAACAACTGCCGGAAGAATTGATGGTGGTACTGGTATCAGCTACAAGTTGATGGAAGGAAAAACTGACTTTAAGGTTACTGTCGGAGATACCGTGCTCGATGGAGCGACTTGGTTTAAACTTGATGAAGGCGGAAACGTTGTAATTAAAGATGCATCAGCAGCAGCCTTAATTACAGACGATAATGCAGACTTCGCAGCATGGGCGAAAGCATATGGAGTAAAAACCGGAAGCACAATTACTCCTACGGCTGATGGAGGAGAGGTCAAATGGAGTGCTCTTCCGGAAGGTTATTATTTCATTACGACAACAACAGGCTCTCTTGTAACCATTGACAGTATTAAACCCAATGAAACAGTTCAAGATAAAAACCCCGGTACTTCTGTAGACAAATCTATTACCGGAGTTCCTGATGGATCTGTACTAGATACAAAAAATGATGCCCTTGCTCAGATTGGCAAAGTAGTTAGTTATGAATCAAGAATTCCGATCTCCAGAGGCGCTTACAATTACTCCTTCACGGATACAATGTCTGCTGGTCTGACACTCGATCCTACAAGTGTAAAGGTCTATGTTGTCGAAACTGGTGCTGCTGTTGCAACAGATGCTACTGATGTCAATAGTGCTTGTGGTACGGTAAATGCTGCCAATGAAACAGATGAGACGAAAGCTGATATCACGATTACATTCAGTGATTCTTGGCTTAAAACCAATTGGGGAAAAGATATTGTTATTCAGTATTCCGCAACAGTTAACAAAGATGCTGTTGTAGCGGATGCGGGGAACCCGAATACAGCTAAGATCTCTTATGGTAACGAAGATAATCCTCTTACGAATGAAGAGACAGTTAAAGTTTATACAGCTAAGATTTCCGTGGTTAAGCGGGATGGAGATAACGAACCTCTTGCCGGAGCAGGATTCAAGCTTAAGAACAGCGAAGGCAAATATTATAAGCTTGTTGATGGAATCGTAACATGGGTAACTGAAAGTGAAGCAGTTGAAGCAGACCCTGACAATGCTATTGAAGCACAGGATGCTGTAGTAGGAGATGAGCACTTCTCTGATGCGGAAGGTAATGTGCCTGCATTTACCGGTCTTGCCAATGGAACATATACACTAGTAGAGTCCACAGTTCCTGCAGGTTACAATCGGGCTGCAGATGAGACCATTACTATTGCGGAGAAAGATGTCACTGCTGGCAACCTTTCCCAGTCTAGGACGGTTATCAACCAGTCCGGTACAGAGCTTCCGTCCACCGGTGGCATTGGTACCACAATCTTCTACATCATCGGTGCAATCCTTGTAGTTGGTGCTGGCGTAGTTCTGGTAACCAGACGTCGCATGAAGGTACAGTAAGTCGAATCGATTTGCTGAAAAACTGTGGCAAGGATCAAGTAATCTACTTGATCTGACCACACGAAATTAAGAAATGAACCCTAGCAAAACGGGAGCCTGACCGTCAGGCCAGGCTCCCCGGGGAAATCATTTACCTACACAATCACATAGCATAAAGCGGAGCCAAGACTACGTGTTGAACATCAAAGCCAGGTTTGGTTCCGACAACCGTTGAAAAACCTGCAGCTGATACAGTTTACTATCGCGTAGCAGCAGATGACGAAACAGGTCAACTGTTATCGATATGACAGATGCTTACGATGCGGTTATCTATGGCCTTGATGGCGGCAGCACCTACTCCATCGAAGAGACCAAGGCTCCTGATGGATACAACAAGCTTGAAGGGAAGATTGCGGTAACTATGAGTGATGCAAATCAGGTTCAGCCGGTTGTCAACAATGCTGGCTCCGTTCTTCCTTCCATCGGTGGTATCGGTACCACGATCTTCTATGCTATCGGTGCAATTCTTGTCATCGGAGCAGGCGTAGTTCTGGTATCCCGTCGTCGTGCAAACTGATAAGGCACCACGACTGATGATTCCTTCGAATACCTCGAAGTAATTGAGACGAAGTTTCGTCTCCCCCCTGATTTGTCAAAGGGCTCCGGCTGTCTACCGGAGCCCCCCAGAGGGGGGCAAGAACAGGTTGTATAGAGTGCTCCTCCATTTGCCAGAAGGCCCAGATTTTTGGTCTGGACGTTCTGGGAAGCGGAAGAACAAAACACGGGTAATGTATATGGGAAATTGGATAAAGAAAAACGGCGTAACACTGCTGCTGGTAGCGGTGATGCTGGTCGGTGCAGGATTTATCTCCTATCCGACGTTCTCTGACTGGTGGAATTCCTTCCATCAATCCAGGGCGGTGGCGAGTTACGTCGAAGCCGTAAGTCAGATGGACCCTGAGGAAAATGCAAGGCTTCTGGCGGAGGCGGAGGAATACAACCGGGGATTGCTGGAGCTTTCCAATCAGTGGGCCATGCCAGATGATCGGAAAGAAGCTTATGAGAAGCTGCTTTCCGTAAACGGCAGTGACATCATGGGATATATCTCCATCGACAAGATTGGCGTAAAGCTTCCGATTCATCACGGAACGGAGGAATCAGTTCTCCAGGTGGCCATCGGCCATCTTGAGGAGACTTCCCTTCCGGTGGGCGGTCCGGGAACCCACTGTGTGGTGTCCGGGCACAGAGGACTCCCGTCAGCGAGATTATTTACAGACCTCGACAAGCTGGTAGAGGGCGATCATTTCACTCTTTCCGTGCTGGGCAGGGAGCTGACTTACGAGGTAGACCAGATTGTAACTGTCCTGCCTACGGAGATGGAGGAACTGCTGATTACGCCGGGGAAAGATTACTGCACGCTTATGACCTGCACCCCCTACGGCATCAATACCCACAGGCTTCTGGTGCGCGGAACGCGCATAGAAAACCCGGTGAAGCAGGAAGTGGCAGAAACCGCAACTTCGGTACAGCCGGATGAGGCTGGCTGGCAGCTGCCGGTACCGGTATTTGTGGCGGCACCACTCGCGACACTGGGATTGCTGCTTATCATATTCCTGATTCGCATGCTGATGCGGCTCATGAATAGCAATAACAAGGGGAAAACTGACCAAAAGCATAAACAGGAGGATGAATAAGATGATGAAGAGGAAGTGGACGACAGGAAAATGGGGAAAGCGCCTGTTCACGATGGTTCTCAGTGCTGCCCTTGTTCTGACCGCAACGATACCTGCAATGGCTGTGCAGGATATCGATCCGAAAAAAAATGACTGCAGCATCACACTGGATCTGAAATACAAGGATGCGGCAAATACGGAGCAGCAGATGAAAGATGGCGAAGAAATCAGGCTTTATCAGGTTGCGAAGGTAACGATTGATAACGGATACCACTTCGAATTGCTGGGAGCGTTTGTCGGAATGGATAGTACCAAGGGTATTCCGGACATGGACGGAGCTGCGCTGGGAAACCGTGATCTGGCAAAAAAGATTGCAGCGGATGTGGATGCGGCTAAACTCGATGAAAAAAAGGACAATGTAAAAACAGCCAATTCAGCCAATGGTATTGCAAAGTTCAGCGAACTTACATCGGGACTGTATCTGGTTCGTCACATTCCGAAAACGGCGCATGATGTCACATTTAATCCGTTTCTTATCTCTGTGCCTGACCAGGACGGAGCATATGATGTGAGTGCGGACCCAAAGCTGAGTTTTGTGTATTGCATTATTGATCCGCCGGTAGTTAAGAAGGTATTGAATGCCAGCGGAGAGGAAATCACAGATACTACAGGCACATTCACCTTCCAGATAGAAGCAGATGAAGCCGATGCACCGATGCCGGCAAACAGGACGCTGACACTGAAGGGCTCAACAACAGCAGCCGGCATCGGTCTGTATGGAACAATATATAAAGACAGTGTGGGGACACTTTCTGAGTTTGGTGAGATTCAATATGGTCAGGAAGGATCCTGGCACTACAGGATCAGTGAGATTTCTGCTTCCGATGGCTACAGCAAAGATGAAACAGTATATACGATGACTGTAACCATCAAGTCAAATGAACATCATAAACTTGAGGCTGATATAGTTATTCGGGATCAGGATGAGAACATTACCAATGAAAATGTATTCACCTTTACCAACCGGTTACAGGGAGGCGGAGACAACCCGCCCGGTGGCGGCGGCAACCCGCCCGGCGGCGGCCGCAGACGGAGAGAAACTCCGCCGTCGACTCCACCTACACCCGGTGAAGTTCTCGGTGCAACCCGTGACGTCGGCCGCGGCGTTCTCGGCGCAGTGAGAGAACCGCAGGTTCTGGGTGCTGTCCGCACCGGAGATACCAACGCCTTAATCATCTGGGCAACCATTCTGGTTCTGGCAGTAAGCGGATTTGCGGGCTGGATCAGTATCTACCACAGAAAAAAGAGCACCCGGTTACGATAATAAGACATCATGGCAGGCTTGAAAAACAGGCCCCCGTTGGATTGCTTCGGGGGCCTGCGATGATCATGGAGAGAACTGTTTATGATACAGAAAAAGGTTCCGCTGATATCGATGGACCTGTATCTCCGTCGGGATCACGGCGTTATCTCCGGCGTAATCCATGATATGAGAGCCGGCAGATGGGCCTGCATTGCCAGCCTGGACCAACTGTTGCTGTATTTGGATGATGTCATTAAAGAAGCACAGAATATGACCGATGCAGATGCAGACAGTAATCGCAGACCGGAGCTGCCAGAGATGACGGAGTCATTTGGAAGGATATCGGCGAACGATATGAAGCGGCTGGAACTTCAGGTGACTGGCGGTGAACATAAGAGTCTGCAGGGACAGATTTATCCGGCGGAAGATGAACCGGGAGAACCTAGACCCTTTGCCAGCGGTCTGGAGCTGCTAAAGCGGATACATCAGCTGGTTTGATGCCGGTTGCCAGGAGAATTCGGATGAAACGGGACAGAATAAAAGACTATATCAAAAACATCATTGTGATTTGCGGCATATTGCTTCTTATATGGACAATTCTGGGCTGCAGTAAATCCACTGTTATGAACAAGGCAGACCTTACAGCGGCTGTTTTAGATGGGGCGCCGTCAGCCCTGATTGTTATTATCGCTGCAGTTGCACTGGTAGTGGATGGGATGAGAAAATAGCGTGCATTGACATGATTTATGATTGATTGTATAATGACGACAAGAGGAGCACTGCGCAAGCGGTTGACCTCTGCTAGATGATTAGTTACATATTTCTACGCAACCGTCACTTGGCCGAGTGGCGGTTGTTGCTTTTCCTCAAGGAAATGAGAACTCCGGGCAGACGAATTTCTGCAGTGCAGAGTTTATGGTGGCCGGTTTTCAAAGAGGGCAGACGAAATTCTATAGAAAGTAATTCAGGTGGCCGGAAAGAGGGTTGATGGCGAGCAAAAGCCGATTGATGCTGCAGGAGTTTTTGCTAAGGACATGAATTGCCTGACATACAGGCAATTCCAGGCGGATGTTTGCTTTGTAATCTGACAATTTGATACTGACCTGGAACGGGCAGGAAAGAAAGATAGCAGAATGGGCAGACGGATTTCCTTTGCAGGAGATTTCGTCTGCCGTCTTTTTTTGACGGCCACTCTGAGCCAGATTTCATGGAATTTCGTCTGCTCAGAAGGACGGAATAATAATCATATTATTAAAGCGATATAATGAGAATATGATTTCACGACGCTAAAACGGAAAATCACCGCCAACAGGCAGCCTAAACCCGCAAAGTAACTCGCCCGGTCTGAATAAAACCTGGCCAAGGCAGAAACCTGGCTAAGACAGAAGCCCGCCCAGGGCAGATTCCCTGCTGGGACAAAAACACAGCGGCCTGCCGCCCTTATGGGTGGCAGGCCGCGATGTTTCCGTCGGTGAGGGCGCCGTCACCGGCGCCCTCCGCCTCGCCGTCGGCGGGGCGGGCGGGCTTCGGTTCGCTCATATCGTAGAAACGGAGCTGTCCGTTCAGAAAGTCGTTTACACGGTCTTCGGCGGGGCCGTCGGCTCCGCCCATCAGCATCATGCTGGTATCTTTCAGGGCGCGGACGGCGTAGCCGCCGATGCCGCCGCAGATGATGGCCTGGACGCCGGCTTCGGTAAGAAGTCTTATGGCGCTCTCATGCCCGTCGCCGGGGGCGGAGATGGTGTGTTTTTCTTCAATCTCGTCAAAGACGGAAGTTGTGAAAATCGTAAACTCCACGGCCTTCCCGAAATCCGGGGCAACCTCACCGTGAATGGTAGGTACTGCAATTCTCATACTAAATTCCTGTTCTCTGATGTTTGTCTTTTTACTCCGACTTCACTTCTTTCCACAGCTCATTATAGAAGTTATCGGCATCGTCGCCGAGGTAGTTGTAGACTTCGCTCTTGTCGCCGAGGTCTTCGTCGCTGGGGAAGAGGGCGGTGTTCTGCTGCAGTTCTTCGTCCAGCATGTCGTAGGCGCCGGTGTTGGGTGTGGAGTAGGTGATGTATTCGAAGTTGCGGAGGGCGATGTCCGGGCGGCAGAGGAAGTCGATCCAGAGCTCGGCGTTCCGCTTGTTTCTGGCGTCTCTGGGGATGACCCAGGAGTCCAGCCAGAGGTTGGTTCCCTCCTCCGGGAGGACATATTCCAGCTCATAGCCCAGGTTCTGGGCAGCCACCTCTTCCTGGATGTAGAGCATCTCGCCGGAGTAGACGACGCCGACGGCAGCCTCGCCGCCGATCATCTTGTCGCGGACCTGGTCTACCACGTAGGCCTGGACGAGCGGTTTCTGCTCGATGAGCTTGCGCTTTGCGGCCTCCAGCTCGTTGACGTCAGTGGAGTTCATGGAGAAGCCCAGGAGCTTCAGGGTGACCATGAAGGCGTCGCGGACGCTGTCCTGCATGAGGATTTCGCCTTTGTAGCGGGGATCCCAGAGATCGGCCCATTTGGTGGGCGGATCAACGCCCAGCTCTTCGATGAGCTTGGTATTGTAGAGGATGCCTACCGTGCCCCAGGTGTAGGGAACGGAGTATTTGTTCTGCGGGTCAAATGCCTTCGACATCTCGATGTACCGGTCGCCGATGTACTTGTAGTTTGGGATGTTGTCGAAGTCGATCTCGGCCAGGAGGTCGTTTTCGATCATCTTCTGGATCATGTAGTCCGAGGGGCAGACCACGTCGTAGGTGACGGCGCCGGCCTCGATGATGGGATACATTTCCTCGTTGGTCTCAAACATGTCGTAGGTGACGTGGATTCCCGTCTCCTTCTCGAAGTCTTCGATGACGGAATCGTCGATGTATTCACCCCAGTTGTAGACATAGAGCTCGTCGGAGTGCTCCGCGTTGTAGCGAACGACCGTGGAGGCACCGGCCACAATCAGGATAAAGGAGGCGGCGACGCCCAGGATTGCCTTGCGGATGTTGGCGCTTCTCTTTCTTCTGGCGGCAAGAGCGGCGATCTCCTGGCTGTTCATCCGGGAGATTTTTTCTTTGGACTCCTGGGGCGTGAAGTTGGTGATGACAAGGAGCACCAGCACTGTCACGAAGATGACGCTGGAGAGGGCGTACATGGTGGGCTGGATACCCCGGCGCACCTCGCTGTAGATTAAGGTGGACAGGGTGTCGATGCCCGCGCCCCTTGTAAAGTGGGTGATGATAAAGTCATCCAGCGACATGGTGAAGGCCATGAGGAAGCCGGAGAGGACGCCCGGAAGGATGTCCGGGAACACCACCTTGAAAAATGCCTGCATCGGGTTTGCGCCCAGATCGAGGGCCGCCTCATAGGCGCTCCGGTTGGTCTGCTTGAGCTTCGGCATGACGCTCAGGATGACGTAGGGCACATTGAAGGTAATGTGGGCGATCAGCACCGTCTTAAAGCCCAGGGAGATGCCGAAAGCGATAAAGGCCAGCATCAGGGAGATACCGGTGACGATATCGGAGTTCAGCATCGGGATGTTGTTCATCGACATGACGATGCTTCGGGGCAGCTGTCTCATGCTGCGGATGCCGATGGCGGCCGCCGTGCCGAGGATGGTGGCGACGAGGGCCGAGATCAGGGCGATTAAGAGCGTATTGTTCAGGGCGCTCATGATGGCCCGGTCGGCGAACATCCCGGAATACCATTTGGTGGTGAAGCCGCCCCAGAGGGTGCGGGACTTCGTGTTGTTGAAGGAGAGCACGATCATGGTAAAGATCGGTGCGTACAGGAAGATGACAACCAGGGCCATGTAGAAGTCCTGGATAAACTGGCGGAAGGAATAGCGCTTCATCAGAACGCACCTCCTTCCCCGTCTTTGTCATAGCGGTTGACCAGCGCCATGGACAGAAGGATGAAGATCATGAGGACCAGGGAGAGTCCGGAACCCAGGTTCCAGTTGCTGCCTTTGGTGAATTCCTGATCGATGATATTGCCGATAAGCATGATCTTGCTGCCGCCTAAGAGGTTGGAGATGACGAAGGTGGTCAGCGCCGGCACAAATACCATGGTGATGCCGCTGATGATTCCCGGAATGCTTAACGGAAACCAGATATGCACCAGAGTCTGGAAGTTGTTGGCACCCAGGTCGCGGGCTGCGTTGATGGTCTCATCGCTGATCTTTTCCAGCACATTGTAGATGGGCAGGATCATGAAGGGCAGGAAGTTGTAGACCATGCCCAGGACGATGGCGGCCGGCGTGTTGATGATGGCGATGTTCGGCAGATGAAGAGCCGAGAGCACGCCGTTGATGACGCCGTTCTTCTCCAGAAGCGTCTGCCAGGCGAGGGTGCGGAGCAGGAAGTTCATCCACATGGGAAGGATGAAGACAAAGACCATGAAGCTGCCGCTGGAGATGCCCCGCTTCCGGAGAATCATGGCCAGCGGGTAGGAGATCACCAGGCAGATCACGGTGCTGATGAAGGAAAGTCCAAGAGATAACAGGAGAGCCTTCATGTGCTCCGGCGTCGACATGGCGACAATATTGGCGATGGTAGGTGTACCGTTTTTATCCGTCAGACCGTAGACTACAATCAGCAGAAGAGGTATGACGGTGAAGCCGATCATCCAGATGATATAGGGTGCGGCCAGAAGTTTTTTGAGATTCTTATTCAAAGAACCGTACCTCCTTTGAGGAAATGTAATCTGTCGTCTATGTGGGCAGGTGCTCGCTCTCTGCTTCCAGGGTGCTGACGGCCTGCTCGTCTTCGGATTCGGGCTTGTTCATGATCTGGATGTCAAAGGGATCCACGTGGATGCCCACCTTTTTCCCCACCGGGAACATGTCGGTGCTGTGGACAAGCCACTCAAAGCCGTCCGGGGTGGTGACTTCCATCTCATAGTGGACGCCCTTGAAGATCAGGTGGGTCACGGTGCCGACAATCGAGCCCTTCTCCGGTTCCACCAGGTCGATGTCCTCGGGGCGGATGACCACGTCGACGGGCTTATTCTCCCCGAAGCCCTTATCCACGCAGGGGAACTTGCAGCCGAAGATTTCCACCAGCTCATCCCGGATCATGGTGGCGCTGATGATATTGCTCTCGCCGATGAAATCAGCCACAAATGCATTCTCCGGCTCATTGTAGATCTGCTCCGGAGAGCCCATCTGCTGGATGTAGCCCTGGTTCATGACGACGACGGTGTCGCTCATGGTGAGGGCCTCCTCCTGGTCGTGGGTGACGTAGATGAAGGTGATGCCCAGCTCATTCTTGAGCCGGATCAGCTCATACTGCATGTCCTGGCGAAGCTTTAAATCGAGGGCGCCCAGAGGCTCATCCAGGAGCAGAAGCTTCGGCTCGTTCACGATGGCTCGGGCGATGGCGATACGCTGCTGCTGGCCGCCGGAGAGGGAATCTACGGTACGGTTCTCAAAACCGGTCAGGTTGACCAGCTTCAGGGCGTACTTGATCTTGTCGTCGATATAGGACTTGGGCTTATTCTTGATCTTTAAGCCGAAAGCGATATTCTCGGAGATGCTCATGTGCGGGAACAGGGCGTACTTCTGGAATACAGTGTTCAGCTGGCGTTTGTTGGGCGGAAGATTTGTGATATCCTGTCCGTCGAAGATGACCCGGCCCTTGTCCGGGGTTTCAAAGCCGCCGATGATGCGGAGCGTGGTGGTCTTGCCGCAGCCCGAGGGGCCAAGCAGGGTCACGAAGGAATTCGGCTTGACCGAGAGATTCAGGTCGTCGAGAATCACATCGCCGTCGTAGCTTTTGGTGATGTGCTCCAGTTCAATCAGGTTCTGGTTCATGTCAGATCCCCTTTCAGTTTAGGATGATAGCGGATAATATCCGGTCCGTGCGGTACGGATGTGATCAGAAGCTGGGCGGCGTGCTGACCCAGAGGATCTGGGCGCCGGACCGGCTGGAAAGATAGTGCCGTTTGTCGCTGCTGTAATAGAAGGATTCGCCCTTCTTTGCCCGAAAGCTGTGATTTCCCAGGTGAATCTCCACACTTCCCCGGAGGACATACCCGAACTCCTCCCCCTCATGGGGATTGTCGGGATAGGTGGATCCGCCCGGCGCGATGGTGAGCCGGATGGGCTCCATCATGTTTTTCTGGGCATTTGGGATAATCCATTCGATGGTATTCTTCAGGGAGGCGTCCTCCTTCTCGAAGTAGTCGTTCTCTCCGAAAACCACCTGCTCATCGGATTCTTCGCTGAAAAACTCGCCCAGGGTCATTCCCAGGCACTGCAGTATATCGGTGAGCGTCGCGATGGAAGGGGATGTCAGGTCCCGTTCCAGCTGGGAAATGAATCCTTTCGACAGTTCCGTCCGGTCGGCCAGCTCTTCCTGGGTGAGCCCCATCAGGATGCGCCGGCGTTTCAGTTTTGGACCGATCTTCACGGGATAACCTCCTTAAAATATTATTATTGAACTGCAGGTTTAGTATTGCTGAAAGAAATGTTAATCTAAGCAAAAAGTTTAGCAATAATAAACAGAGTCATAGCAATTATACATGATACACAGGGGGTGTCAATAGCGAATCCCGGCTTTCTCAGCGGCTTTACTTGCGGTCCGGAAGAACGTCGATTATAATAAAGTACAATAACTGACAGGGGAGTAAAAGAGGCGGAATATGAGAAGAATCGGACGTATTTTATATACATTTGCGGCAGCAGGACTGCTCATGGCAGGACTTTCTTCCTGCGGCGCGGCAGCTGCTGCGGGAGGAGCAGGTGAAGCACAGGCAGCGCAGGGAAAGGCGCAGCAGGAAGTGACAGAAGAGCAGAAGGCGGCAGCTGAGGCGGCAGAAGAAGCTGCCGCAAAGCGGAAGAAGGATCTGGAAGATGCCAATGTCCGCGGCGATACGGTCATTCTCTCCGAACACCATCCCTGGCTGTTCTTCTGCGGCAATGACGGACAGCCGCTGGAAACCTACCAGCGGACCAACCTCTTTTCGGAGGAGGATCTGGCAAGAGTGGGGGAGAATCTCGATAACCTGGCACAGGATCTGGATTCCGTGGGAACGAAGTTCATTCTCTTTATCCCGCCGATGAAGGAAGAGGTCTACAGCGAGTGGATGCCTTCTTCCATCCCGGTGGAGGACAATGAGGGGCGGAGCATGCAGCTGGTAAACTACATGCGGGAACATTTCCCCGAGATCCCCGTGGTCTATCCGCTGGAGGAGGAGCTTGCGGCCAGGGAGCACTACGGAGAGCAGAGCCTCTATTATGAAGGGGACTGCCACTGGAATGAGATCGGAAGCCATGTGGGCATGGAGGCGCTCCTTTCTGCGGTGGGAGAGCTGACGGGACACCCCTATGAGCCGCAGTATAAGACCTTTACGGTGGGGGAGGATCGGATCGCCGGCGACCTGCAGATGCTGGTGGAGCTGGGGGATGAGTATCTCTCTACCACTTACGTGCCGGAGGAGATGACTCCTTATGAGATCACCGTGCAGACGGCAAAGACCGAGGAAGAATTTGCCCAGATGGTGGCCGCAGGCCAGAATCCGGATATCCCGGTCAGAAAGTTTCTGATGGTCAAGGAATTTGCGAAGAATCCGGAGGCGCGCATGCCGGTCCGGACCTTTATCACCGGGGATTCCTTCATGCTGGGCATGGTTCCCTACGTGTTTGACGCATTTCCGGAGACGGAGGCCTACAGCCGGTACTACCTCGACATGGATGCGGTGCTGGAGATGAAGCCGGAGGTTTTTATCTACGAGATTGCGGAGCGCTATGTCTCGGAGCTGGATATCATTCCCGGCTACAACACGGCGGCGCTTGCGGAATAGCGGTTGCAGGCGGACACAGGGTATGTTAAATTGATATTGTCCGGAAGTGTCGGATAAAGGAAGGTTCGGGCACGCGGCACAGGACCGGGAACCGGTCCGGAATACAGAGGGCAGGAGGAGATACGATGCAGAAGAAATATGTGGCCTATGTGGGCTCCTATTCTTACAACGGGCAGGCCCGCGGCATTACAGTGTTTGATGTGAATGTGGAAGACGGCAGCTTTACGTACCGCTGCGAAGAGGATGTGGACAATGCCGCATGGCTCTGTGTATCGCACAACGGAAAGTATCTCTACGCTGTTGCGGATGAGGGGCTTGTGGCCTTCCGGATCCTGCCGAACGGCGGCATCACCCGCCTGAATTCTGCGAATATCCGCGGCATGCGCGGAAGCCATGTGGCGACGGATTTAGAGGATAAATATATCTTTGTCTCCGGCTATTATGACGGCAAGGAGACGGTGCTTTCCCTGAAGGAGAACGGTGAGGTCGGAGAGATTGTCACCGGTATATATCACAAGGGATTGGGAACGGTTGCCGAGCGGACCTTCCGTCCCCATGTGAGCTGCGGCGGCAGAACGCCGGACGGACTGTTTGCGCTGGTGGCGGACCTGGGCCTTGACCAGGTGAAGATCTATAAGTTTGATGAGGGAAAGATGGCTCTGGTGGACGCCATCCGCTGCGATATCCAGTCGGCGCCCTCGCGATTTGTGTTCAGTGACGACGGCCGGTTCCTCTACCTGATCTATGAGGTGAAGAATGTGGTCGACGTATATGAGTACTACCATAAAGAAGGTGCCCGGGCACCGGAATTTATCAAGATTCAGAGTGTGCCCACGACAGACCCGGCCTACTCCAGCCCGATGACGGCGACCGTCAGCATCCGTCTGTCACCGGACCCGCAGAACCTGCATCTGTTCTGCAGCAATGCCGGCGACAATTCCGTCAGTGTCTACAACCGGGACCCGGATACGGGTATTCTTACCTTCCGGTGCTGTCTGCCGGTGGCGGGAGAGTATCCGAAGGATGTGGCAGTATTCCCGGATGCCCGGCATATCGCCGCGGTGAACCATACCGGAAACAGCATGACCTTCTTTGCGGTGGATTATGACAACGGACTGCTTGTCATGAAGCACCGGGAGATCAAGATCAATGAACCGAACTGCTGCGTGATTGTGCCGGCAGCGGGAAAGTAATATAAAAAACAGGGACACGCGATGTCCCGATGATACGGAGAGAATAGATGGCAGGTTCAGCATTTGGAAAATTACTGACTATGACCACCTGGGGCGAGTCCCACGGTGCGGCCGTCGGCGTGGTAGTCGACGGCTGCCCGGCGGGGCTTCGTCTTTGTCCGGAGGACATCCAGGCATACCTTGACCGCAGAAAACCGGGACAGAGCCGGTTTACGACAAAGCGGGGCGAGAGCGACACCGTGGAGATTCTCTCCGGTGTCTTTGAGGGAAAAACCGAGGGAACCCCCATTTCCCTGCTGGTGAGAAACCAGGACCAGCGGTCCCGGGATTATTCCGCCATTGCGGAGGTTTACCGCCCGGGCCATGCGGACTATACCTTTGACATGAAGTACGGTTTCCGGGATTACCGGGGCGGCGGCAGGTCCTCCGGCAGGGAGACCATCGGCCGGGTGGCGGCCGGGGCTGTGGCGGCAAAGATTCTGCATGAGCTGGGAATCACCGTCCGGGCCTATACCACGCAGATTGGCACGGTAAAGGTATCTCCGGAGCGCTTTGACCTTGCGGAATGTGAAAAGAACAGCCTGTATATGCCGGATGCCATAGCGGCAAAGGAAGCGGAAGCGCTTCTGGAAGAGAGGATGAAGGAGTGTGATTCTGCCGGCGGAGTCATCGAGTGCGTAATCTCTAACCTCCCTGCGGGACTGGGCGATCCGGTGTTTGATAAGTTTAATGCAAATCTCGCAAAGGCCATCTGTTCCATCGGCGCCGTGAAGGGCTTTGAGATCGGCGACGGAATTCTCGCGGCGGAAGCTGCGGGCTCGGAGAACAACGATGTTTTCCGCGTAAAGGATGGGAAGATCGTCAAGGAGACAAACCATGCCGGCGGAATTCTCGGCGGTATGACCGACGGAAGCGATGTGGTGTTTCGGGCTTACTTCAAGCCCACGCCCTCCATTGCGAGACTGCAGCAGACGGTAAATAAGGCGGGCGAAGAGACGGAGATTGAGATTAAGGGCCGTCATGACCCGGTGATCGTACCCCGGGCCGTGGTGGTCGTGGAGACGATGGCCGCATTCCTGGCAGCGGATATGCTGCTTTCCGGGATGAGCGCGCGGATGGACAATATACGGAGATTTTATGGACAGGACTGAGAACGCGGGCAGCATCGCAAAGAACGATGAATTTAACCTGACGATAGAGGATATGAGCACAGACGGCGCCGGTATCGGCCGCCGGAACGGCTTTGTGTGGTTTGTGAAGGATGCGGTCACCGGAGATGTGGTGACGGTCCGTGCCACCAAGGTGGGCAAAAGCTACGGCTTTGCAAGGCTGATGAAGATCATCACGCCCTCCCGCCAGCGGACGGAGCCGAAGTGTCCCGTGTCAAAGCAGTGCGGCGGATGCCAGCTGCAGATGATGGATTACCATGCTCAGCTCCGGATGAAGGAGAACATGGTGAAAAATGATCTCATCCGCATCGGGGGAATCCCGGAGGAGGAGCTCAACATGAAGCCCATCCTGGGGATGGAGGAGCCGTGGAGATACCGCAACAAGGCCCAGTTCCCCATCGGAAGGGACAGGGACGGGCGGATCATCGCCGGATTTTACGCGGCAAGGTCCCACCGCATCGTGGAGTGCCGGGACTGTCTACTGGGCGTGACCGAGAATAAGAAAATCCTGGATATTATTATCGGATTTATGGAAGAACAGGGCATTGAGCCCTACGACGAAGAGCGCCATCAGGGGCTGGTGCGCCATGTGCTGATCCGCAAGGGATTCTCCTCCGGAGAGCTGATGGTATGCATTGTCATCAACGGAGAGCGCCTGATGAATAAAGGCGGAGCAGATGTGGGAGAACTCCTCTCAAAGCAGCTGCTGCTGATTCCGGGCATGACGAGCATCTCCCTGAATGTGAACCGGGAAAAGACCAACGTGATCCTGGGAAGAAAGATCATCAACCTGTACGGGGAAGGCTTCATCACCGATTCCATCGGCGGCGTAAACTACCGGATTTCCCCGCTGTCCTTCTACCAGGTCAATCCCATCCAGACCGAGAAGCTCTACGGGACAGCCCTCGCCTACGCGGACCTGAAAAAGGGCACCGAGGTGGTGTGGGACCTGTACTGCGGGATCGGAACCATTTCCCTCTTCCTGGCCCAGAAGGCGGGGAAGGTGTACGGGGTGGAGATCGTCCCCGACGCCATCCGGGACGCGAAGGAGAATGCGCTGCTGAACGGCCTTGACAATACGGAGTTTTTCGTAGGAAAGGCGGAGGAAGTGCTGCCGGAGCAGTATGAGAAGAATCACATTGCGGCTGATGTTATCGTCGTTGACCCGCCGAGAAAGGGCCTGGAGCAGGCGGTGATGGACACCATGCTGAAGATGGCGCCGAGACGGATTGTTTATGTGAGCTGCAACCCGGCCACCCTGGCCAGAGACCTTAAGTATCTCATAGCCGGCGGATACCGCCTGAAGAAGGTGCGGTGCTGCGACATGTTCCCTCACGCAAGCCATGTTGAGACTGTATGTTTGTTGTCCAAACTTTCTGGAGCGAAGAATCACATCAGTGTGAAGGTCGAAATGGATGAAATGGATCTGACAGCAGCGGAGAGCAAGGCGACTTATCAGGAGATTCAGGACTGGGTACAGGAGAAGTATGGTTTTCATGTAACACACCTGAATATTGCAAAGACGAAGCGAAAATGCGGGATTATAGAACGTCAGAACTTTAATCTTCCGAAGAGTGATGACAGTCGGTCGCCGGAGACTCAGAAGGATAAGGAAGAAGCAATCATTGAGGCGTTTCGGCATTTTCAAATGATTTAGCAAATATGGAGAACAATATGCATAATGAGGTTCTGCATATGATAACCCGATTTGAAGAGATAGATCAACATCAGTTGATGGATCTTTATGCTGAGGGGAATGCAGAAAATACGGACTATTTCTATCCGGAAATGGCGGATAAAAAGGCGGCTATCAGCAAAGTAGAGGATGACTTCCTGAATTATATCAGAACTGAGTTTCTGGGAGGAGGAAACACTTACTGGGTCCTGGAGGCGGACGGACGATGGATCAGTGCACTCAGGTTGTATCCGCTGGAGCAGGAATTCTATTATCTGGAGGCGTTGGAAACGCATCCTGCATTTAGACAGCAAGGGTATGCATCGAAGCTTTTGAACGCCGTGATCAGTGAATTGAAAAAAGGATCGTTTGTTTTGTGTGACTGTGTCAGTAAAAAGAATATGGCATCGATTTAGACGCATTTAAAGTGCGGGTTCATAATTGCATCTGAGGATGGTATAGATTATCTTACAGGAGAAGCTGATTCCAGAGATTACGGGATGCGGTATGAATATAGAAAAGCAGCCCAAAAGAGTAGTAAAGCACAGGCTTAGAAATAGGATTGAAGAAATCCTTTTGTTGTGTTATAATACCTTTTATTTTATTGAAAGGCACATGACCTTCATGTGATGGTGAAGCAATGATTAACAGATGATCGAATTCAGCATATGTAAACGATTGATGCTTTATGGGTGTAGTATGCCCATAATCAGTTTGCGTAGACTGGATGAAGATTGTCTGTTTTTCGAGCGGATCTTAATGAAAGAGATACTGATTACCTATACAGCTGCAGGTGATCTGCAGTCTCTCTCATCATATTCTACGCGAACATGGAAACCGCCTCGCCCTGACAGACTCTTATCAGTCTATGCGTGTCAGAGAGGGGTGTTTTTTTGTTACAGATCAAATCACTTACCATAACGCATAGCAAAGATCTGAGAACGATCCTGAAGGATTTTGATTTCGTGCTGAATCGTGGTGACAAGGCGGTTCTGGTCGGTGAAGAAGGGAATGGGAAGTCCACTTTGCTGAAGTGGATCTATGATCCCGGCCTGGTGGAATCCTATGCGGAAACAGAAGGGGTTCGGATCCTTCAGGGCGAACTGATGGGGTATCTTCCGCAGGAACTAAGGGACGAAGATAAACAGAAGACGGTTTATGAGTATTTTTCGGGATTACTGGCTTTCCAGGAAGCGAACCCTTATGAACTTGAGAAAGTGACAGCAGAGGTGGGGATTCCCGGCGCACTGATTTATTCAGATCAGACAATGCGGTCTCTTTCCGGTGGAGAAAGAGTCAAAGTTCAGATGGCAGGGCTGCTGCTTGCGCGTCCGGATATTCTGTTGCTGGATGAGCCTTCCAACGATATTGACCTTTCCACACTCCGGTGGCTGGAAAAGATGATCAACCGATTCCCCGGCGGTGTTCTTTTCATTTCCCATGATGAAACCCTGATCGAACGGACGGCCAACCGGGTGATCCTGATCGAGCAGCTGCGGAGAAAAACCGTATCCAGGGTGACGATCGCCAATGTGCCGTTTCGTACCTTCATGGACGATCGGCAGCGGGCGTTTGAGAAACAGAAACAGGAAGCCTGCAGCGAGCGGCGCGAAGAGAAAAAGGCCATGGAACGGTTCCGACGCATCGAGCAGACGGTGGAATCCGACCTTCGGAACATTTCCAGACAGGATCCCCATGGCGGCAGACTGCTGAAGAAAAAGATGAAGGCGGTCAAATCTCTTGAGAATCGGTTTGAACGGGAACATATGGAAATGACAGAAGTTCCGGAGATGGAATCCCCCATCAAGATCCGTTTCGAACAACAGAGAGCTATGCCTCCCGGGAAAACGGTGATCGAATATAGTCTTCCTGAGCTCAGGTCCCCGGACGGGAGAGTCCTGGCAAGGGCTATCGACCTGAATGTGAGAGGGCCGGAGAAGATATGCATCATCGGAGATAACGGCTCCGGGAAGACGACACTGATACGGAAGATCGCGAAAGAACTCCTCTTGCGGCAGGACCTGACGGCCTGCTATATGTCCCAGGAGTATGAGGAAACGCTGCTGTTTGACCGGACTCCGGTGGAGTATCTCGCGCCTTCCGGGCAAAAGGACGACGTGACGATGGTGCGAACCTATCTGGGCTCCATGAAATATACGGCAGATGAGATGTTCCATCCGATCCGGGAACTGTCCGGAGGACAGAAGGCGAAACTGCTCTTATTAAAGATCAGCCTTACCCAGGCAAATGTTCTGATCCTGGATGAACCGACGAGAAATTTCTCGCCGCTTTCCGGACCGGAAGTCCGGGGAATTCTGAAACAGTTTCCGGGAGCCATTATCAGCGTCTCCCACGACCGGAAATATATTTCGGAGGTGTGTGATACGGTTTACCGGCTGACACCGGAAGGATTAACGGCAACCGGGAAGAATCAATGATAAAGGAGAAAACGAAAATGAATGCATATGAATATATTACATTAAGAGAACACCCCGAGCTTGCAGAATCTGCAGCGGAATGGTTTCACCGGAAATGGGGTGTACCGAAAGAAGCCTATCTGGAATGTATCGAAGCATATCTGAGCAGTGCAACAGAATATGGCTGGTATCTGTGTTTGAATGATAATCAGATTATCGGAGGCCTGGGTGTGATTGAAAATGATTTTCACGACCGGAAAGACCTTGCGCCAAACGTGTGCGCGGTATATACGGAAGAAGCATATCGCGGTCATGGCATTGCCGGCTGCCTCCTGAATATGGCGACAGAGGATCTGAGGGCAAAAGGAATAACGCCAATATATCTGGTTACCGATCATGTTGGATTCTATGAACGTTATGGCTGGGAATTCCTGTGTATGGTTCAGGGAGATGGCGAGCCGGAAATGACAAGAATGTATATTCATTGGTAACGGATTCTCCCTGATAGCAGGAAGAATCCAAAGAAACCTCTGGTTTCGTGGCAGAGGATTCCAAAGGGGACAGCGTCCCTTTTGGCACACGACTTTGCAGGCAAAGTCTAGTGTGTTATACCTTTATCCGAAAGCCGGCAGACATCTCGCGGCAAAGCCGCTCGATGTACGTTGGCCGTCGAATGTGCGCCCGTGCAAGCACGGCGCCCGCTCTCCGGCTTATCGCTCAAAACAGCAGCGTGTGCCCCGTTGAAGCACAGGCTGCTGTTATTGCATTGCGGAGAGAAAAGGTCGCTTCCGTGAAGGAAGCTGACTTTTGAACGACGCAAAAGGAATGGTGACGTGACTCCTGTCACGGCGCCGATTCCAAGCCGGATTGAGGATAGAGGTATACAAAAATCAGACAATGAAATTACTGATACTACCAATGGAGCTCCTCACGGAAGCTATGGAGAGCGTTTCGCTCGATGCCTCTCGCGCGGCTCTCGCTTAAATGAAAATGCGCCGCGGTCTCTGCTCTGTCGTGGAGAAGATCATCGTTAAAGCCATAACGGTAACGAAGATATGTGAGCTCCCTTGGGGAGAGCATATCTAGCGCATGATGGACTTCCTCATATGTTTCTTTTTCGATATAAATCTGTTCCGGTGTCTTGGTGTACTCCGAAAAAAGCCTGTCGTAAAAACTGCTCTCGTCATTGTCCGGATCATTATAAGGTTCAATATCGAGACTCAGCATCTGACCTGTGGTTGGAATGGCGGATACGCATTTTCGGATATAGTCCATCATCGCGTTTTCAGAAACCCGGGATGCGTATGTCTGGAACAGATTGCCTTTTTCAGGACGGAAAGAGTGAACAGCCCTTAGCAAACCGATTGATCCCTCCTGAAGAAGGTCGTCTGCTTCAATCTGAAGACCAGAGTACTGCGCCTCAAATTTGGCAGCCAGTGCTTTAAGTGAAGGAAGCAAATGATCAATCAGCTCACTTTCTGCATCGGCATTTCCGCTTTGTGCCAGGATGCAGAGTTCCTCATTCGTCATGATCCGGTTCCTTTAGAGCATTCAACAAATCCAGGAAACTGGCGCTAAGTGATGAGAGATTTTCTTCCGGTATGCCAGCTTCCGAAATGGTCTTCATAACCGCAACTGTCAGATCTTCGGCGGTCAGCTTGCTGAGATCAACTGCCTCTCCATCTTTGACCAGATTCTCTCGCAGCTGCTTTAACACTTCGGTGGTCACGGCCTGCTGTGATTCTGACGCCGACTCTGCATTTTTCTTTATGTCTCGTACGATCTGCATGAAAAGATTCTGGATCGTGTTTGTATCTGCAGTGATAGGAGGTGTGGCGAGCTGCTTCAAATCCTGCACGGCATTTTTGGCTGCAACTGCATTCTCCGGATGAAGGTTTGCTTGATCCAGAGTGAGAGATCGCATGAAGGTCAGGATCTGGTTCATCGCATTGATTCCGGCAATCATAGTTTCATCCCGATACCGAGCCAGCAAAAGCAGCAACTGCGGGAAGCGGGGGTGCTCGATCAGCTGGTTCAGAACGGAAGCATCCACCTTCCCTGTATACAGGAGTTTGGCTGTCTCCGCCGAGAGCCCAAGCTCCTCTATATCATAATTCTTCCGCTCCGGAATATCGGTTTCACCAAGCAGGAAGTCAGTTGATACATCAAAGTACTTGGCGATCCGAATGATGAAACCATCGCCCAGATTCTCTGTCCGCCCCTGGAGATACCGGCTGAGGGTACTGCTTGAAAGGCCGACTCTTTCGGCAAGTTCGGCCTGGGTGATCTTCCTGTTTTTAATAAGATCCTGGATACGCTGCCGGGTATCGCCGGGAAGGTAAGTGTCGGACATGGCGGCCTCTTTTCTGGTCAGGAATTACTCATCTCGGAAATCCTGATCCTTGAGGATAATGTCAAGCATCTCCCGAGGGGTCACGATAAAGGGTCTGTTTGGGAAATGCCTGATATTTCCGGTTACAAGATAAGCATCTTCCTCTTTTCGTTCTTCCATCACCACTTCATAGAATACGAGATCTTTGGGATCCGGCAGTTCAATGTCAAGATGTTCGGCATCAACATAGATGGCGCGTTTATGAAAAGTGCTCATAATGCCTTCTATGAGATCTTCAGGAAGATGAAACTTTGGACGGGAAAGTACTTCCCGATATTCCTTCTCTATCGCCTCATTTAGAATGGGTATAATTGGCCCGTCAAAGGCAAGTTCAACGATGCTCCCCGGAACAGAGTGTGACTTCAGAACTGCTGAGACGAGGACATTCGTGTCGATAACCACATAATACTTCATGGGCGTTTACTTCCTTGCTTCTGCGATTTCGGCGTTGATCTCCTCGAGAGTCATATCTGAGATGCCATATTCCTCTGCGATCCGACTGGCCCTTTGAAGAGCACGGATACCGGGGTTGGTTTCTTCCTCTAGTTTCATGCTGAAAGGAATACCGTTTTCCTGGTTCAGTCTTGAAACACACATCCTCAGATATGCGGGAAGAGAGAGCCCGAGACGATCAAGGATCTGAACGGCACGGAGCTTTTCTGTATCTTCTGTTCTGAATTGAACTAACGTGCTTGCCATCGTATTATCCTCCTGACTTGATAATGGTTTAATGTCATACCTTAACCACCTATAGTATATCACAGAAAGAAAACAAACGCAATCATATGATTACAATTGTTGTAGGGTGGGATCCTCATTGATTTTGCTGTCTTGTGGTCCTACTGGACACTTTTCTTCAAAACCGAAAAATTGTCCAGTAGGACTCGCTGCGATTGTTCCCGCAACTTTATCTTACGCATATACCTGTCCCATAATCCGGTCTCAATTGCATTTTTGCAATTTTCTTCTCCTCCAACTCTTCCAAATCCCGAAAACGCCTCATTCTTAAGCTCCCCGGCATTTTCTCCGTATAAGAAACCAGGATGAAAAATCCAAAAAAATTTCACAGGAGGAAATGCACTATGAACCTTTTTGAAACTGTCAAAGCAAGAATCAGTGTGCCGGAAGCTGCTAGGGCATACGGGCTCACCGTGACCCGTCACTGCATGACCCGGTGTCCATTCCACGATGACCGCCATCCGAGCCTCAAACTCAATCCGGACTTCTATTACTGCTTCGGATGCGGCGCAAAGGGTGATGTGATCGACCTGGTTGCCAGGCTGTTTGACTTAAGCCTCTATGAGGCTGCCAGGAAGATCGCGGAGGACTTCAGTATCGACCCGGATAAGCCGCCCGAAGCTGCCACGCTTGCAAAACCCAGGCACCCGATGATCAGGGCGTTCCGTGATGACGAACGCTACTGTCAGCGGGTGCTTTGTGATTATCTGCACCTTCTGGAGAACTGGAAGGTGCAGTATGCACCCACCTCGATGGACGAAGAGCCGGATGACCGATTTGTGGAAGCCTGCCAGATGGTTTCTTATATTGAATACCTGGCAGATCTATTAACTTTCGGAGACCTTAAGCAGCGGGAGGCCGTAGTAATGGAACTGATGAAGGATGGCAAGATCACCGGCTCCCCTGACCGCGTGAACAGAGCCCATGAGGAGGGAAGGAGGTCAGACAATGCCGAGAAAATCAACACTGCCTCCTGATGCCCCGGTATGGGTCACCGAGGATCGCAAGGTCGATGAGATGACATTCTGCTGTTCGTTTCTCGAGGCGCATCCTATGAAATGTGTCCACGGGAAGCTGTATACCGTTGATGGCCTTATCACCGATGAGGCTGCCTTAAAGCGCGAGATCTTTATGGAGATCTGTGACTGGGTCAAATCCGGAACTGCCAGGAAGGTTGAAGACCTCTTAAAGGCAGTCAAGATGATGGCCTTCGCTGATGAGATCCCATTACACCAGGACCGCATCCATGTGGCGAATGGTACCTGGTATTTGGACAGTCATTTCAGTGAAGAAAAAGAATACTGTCGGAACCGGCTGGATGTCGTATACAACCCGGCAGCAGACACACCGAACGTATGGCTGAACTTCCTTTCGGAACTTCTCATCCCGGAGGACATCCCGACGCTGCAGGAGTACCTGGGGTATTGCCTGATTCCCACAACGAAGGCCCAGAAGATGCTCCTGATGATCGGAAAGGGCGGCGAAGGCAAGTCCCGTATCGGATTGGTAATGCGGTCGATACTCGGGATCAATATGAACACCACCAGTATCCAGAAGGTCGAGACAAACCGCTTTGCCAGGGCGGACCTGGAGGACAAGCTGCTCATGGTGGATGACGATATGGATATGAGTGCTCTGACCAAGACGAACTATATCAAATCCATCGTCACCTCCGAATGTCAGATGGATGTCGAACGGAAAGGGATCCAGAGTTATCAGAGCCTTTTGTATGTCCGCTTCCTTTGTTTCGGGAATGGAGCACTCACCGCGCTTCACGATCGGTCTGACGGCTTCTTTCGGAGACAGATCGTGATCACAACGAAGGACAAGACAGAAGGCCGCGTTGACGATCCCTATCTTGTCGAAAAGATGGCCGCGGAAAAGGAGGGCATCTTTCTATGGTGTCTGGAGGGACTCAAGCGCCTTGTCGCCAATGATTACCGCTTTACCATCAGTGGCCGGTCAAAGGACAATATAGATGCCATTGTGAAGGACGCGAACAACATTCTGGAGTTCCTGGCATCCGAGGGGTACCTCACCTTCCATGAGGACAGCAAGGCGGCGACCAGTGACCTGTATGCGGCCTATAAGGAATGGTGTGATGACAATGCGGACAATGCGCTTTCCATGAAGAGCTTTGCCAATTTCCTTTCCCAGTATGCGGAATCTTATCACCTGATCCCGGATAACAACATCTATCGCGGAAAGGGGAAACGCTGCCGGGGATACCGCGGCATCGAGGTCATCGATCATGACAATCCATTTCTTAAGTAAAGCTGTCAAATCATGCGTACGTGCGTACAATCGTACGGCGCCCATCCCGGGTGCCGGCTGTACGTATGTACGTACGAACGCAAGAATCAGGAAGTCTTTACCACTACAGAGTTTGAAGGAGGAGCAGACACTATGGCAGCACCGCAGTACGCGATCATGCGATTTATGAAATACAAGGGGCCGGAGATCGGGAAGATTGAGGCTCATGACGAAAGAACCAAAGAGTCTTATGCCAGTAACCCGGATATCGACCCTGGCAGGACTCATCTGAATTTCCATCTGGTTGAACCTCAGGCCCGGTACCGGGCGGAAGCCGAACGGCAGATCAGGGAGGCCGGATGCCGGACCCGGACGGACAGCGTCAGGCTGGTGGAGACGGTGATCACCGCCAGTCCCGAGTTTTTCCAGAATAAGAGTATGAAGGAAATCAGAGCCTTCTTCCGGGAAGCATTGGAGTTCATCAAACAGAAACAGAATCCGAATACCATCATTTCAGCCGTGGTGCATATGGACGAGAAAACGCCCCATATGCACCTTTCTTTTGTCCCGCTGACAGAAGACGGAAGACTTTCGGCAAAAGAGATCGTCGGCAACAAGAAGAAGCTTATCAAGTGGCAGGATGCCTACTGGGAACACATGGTAAAGAAGTTCCCGGAATTTGAACGTGGATTAAGTGCCAGCGAGACTGGCAGGGATTATATCCCTCCCCGGGTCTTTAAGGAGATGACACGACTCAATAAACAAAGGGAGAAACTGGAAGGACTGCTTTCTGAGATCAATGCCTTCAATGCGAAGGCTAAGGCCACCGAGATCGGTAAGGTGCTGGATAAGTATATCCCGAGCGTCGAAAAGATGAGCACCCAGGTCCGGAAGTACAGCAAGGCTTTTGGCTCCATGAAGGCCGAAAACGCGGCTCTTGAACTGGCAAACGAAACTCTTACGGCAGAACTGAAGGAGAGCCGCCAGGAGAGCGTCTTAAAGAGAATGGCAGACCTGCAGCTTCGTCGTGACTATGACGCTGCGGTGGCCCTTCTGGAGCGGATCCCGCCGGAGGTATTGGAGGCTTACGCCCATGATGACCGGAATGAGAGGAACAAAACGAAAGGGAGGGATGCGGATGTACGAGATTGATGTATGGAGCGGCCTGGCGGATTTCCTTGCCAATATGATAGAGAAGTATGCCGGGCAAATGGATCTGGACGCACTGCCGGATCCCAGACAGCAAAGCAGGCTGAAAGGCATCGAAGAAATGTATCGAAAATATATGCGGCTCAGCGCAGAGGCGAGACAGGCTGCATAACAATCAGGCCGATTCTGTGGGTGTTTCCATGGAGTCGGCCTTCCTTTTTTATTGAATAATGGACATATATATGGTAAGATAATCGTGAAAAGTATGTCCAAACTTTTAAGGAGCCGTTGATGGAAAATAAGAAAACCAAGGTCTATATTTATACCCGCGTATCGACCGCAATGCAGATCGATGGCTATTCCCTGGATGCCCAGCGGACCCGTATGCGGGCCTTTGCGGAATTCAATGACTATGAGGTCGCGGGGGAGTATGAGGATGCTGGCAAATCCGGAAAGTCCATAGAAGGCCGCGACGAGTTCAATCGGATGATGGAAGACATCAAGACCGGAAAGGATGATGTCTCCTTTGTCCTGGTCTTCAAACTGTCGCGCTTCGGAAGGAATGCTGCAGATGTCCTGTCAACGCTGCAGACCATGCAGGATTTCGGCGTGAATCTGATCTGCGTGGAAGATGGCATTGATTCCTCCAAGGATGCCGGAAAACTGATGATCTCCGTCTTATCAGCAGTCGCAGAGATCGAGCGTGAGAATATCCGTGTCCAAACCATGGAAGGCCGGATTCAGAAAGCTAGGGACGGCAAGTGGAACGGTGGATTTCCGCCTTATGGTTACAGTCTGAAGGATGGTGTACTGGAGATCAATGAGGAGGAAGCTCCGGCAATCCGCACTATTTTTGAACAGTGGGTCTCTACAGATATCAGCGCCAATGGTCTTGCCAAGTATCTTGAAAATCATGGGATCCATAAGATCGCACGGCACAACGGAAAGAATCCGCTGTTTGATTCCGCAATCATCCGCCGGATCATCAAGAACCCGGTGTACTGTGGAAAGATCGCTTATGGCCGCCGTAAAACGGAAAAGGTGCACGGCACCCGCAATGAATACAAGCTGGTCGAGCAGGATGATTACCTGGTAGTGGATGGCCTGCATGAGGGCATCGTCTCGGAAGAGTTGTGGAACCAGGCTCAGGTCAAAATGATCGCGCAGGCAAAGAAATACGAGCATGTGAACAAGGCGAAGGATACGAAGACACACCTCTTGTCAGGCCTTGTAAAATGCCCTGTATGTGGCGCAGGCATGTACGGAAATAAAAGTATCAAGCACCGGAAAGACGGATCAAAATATAAGGATTTTTACTATTACGGCTGCAAGCACAGGACCATGACCCGCGGCCATAAATGCAATTATAAAAAACAGATCCAGGAAGAGATCATGGATGCCTCCGTAGTCGAGATCATTACGAAGCTCGTCTCGAACCCTCGCTTTGCCTCGCTCATGCAGGAAAAGATCAATATGAAGGTGGACACGACGGCCATTGACCAGGAGATCAGGGCGCTGGAGAAACAGCTGAAGCAGTCCTACGCTATGAAGCGGAAGACTCTGGAAGAGATCGAACAGCTGGATCCGGATGACCGTCACTATAACCGCCGCAAGGCCGATCTGGATGACCGTTTGTACCGGATGTACGATAAGATCGACGACCAGGAGCAGAGCCTCATAGAGGCTAGAGCAAAGAAGCAGTCCATCGAGTCCGAAAAAGTCACCGGTGACAACATTTACAAGATCCTGATCTATTTCGACAAGTTCTATAAGCTGATGAACGAGGAAGAACAGCGGAAGCTGATGGAAACCCTCATCGAAGAGATCCAGATCTACGAAGAGCGGCAGCCCAGCGGACAGTGGCTGAAGTCGATCACCTTCCGTCTGCCGATCATCGACAGCGATATGAGTATGCCAATAGGAAATGGTTTGGACAGTGCTTCACACATCGAGACCGTAGTATTGATGTCAAGAGTCAAAGAATAATAGGCGCGAAAGCCCAGTAATACTGAGGTTTTGGGCAATCGGGCAAATTTGGCATCGGGCAGTACAAACGCTACTCGGTAACTTATCCAAGGGCAATCCGGCTCAAAAAGTGTGAGAGTTGAGTTGCCGTGATAGATGTCACTATGTTGAGTTGCCGAGTTAGATGTTGGGGAGTTGTGGCTGTAAGATAGATGTCAGAGGAGGTTTTGTATTTGTTTAGTACTTATGATATACGATCTTCTGCAAATGCCTGCAAAACATTAGTAGGACTAAGCGGAGTAGACATTTCAACTTGGGAACAATTCGTAGGGCATGAAAGCGAATACAGATATACAGATGATTTAGTGGAAGATGTAATAAAAAGATTCGGACATCTTCCGAGAACATATCTTGATTTTATTTTTGTGTATTTTCACGTGACGACGAGTGCAAACGAGTGTGAAGCCATAAAGAAATATGGAATCTTAGATTTACAGCAAGCATATCTTTGTGACGAATCAGAATTGAGAGTTTTTTTAGACCGGCACGGGATAATAATAAATATAGAGGACGCTCTATTGACATATAATGGGAAAGTCTTTGATATTTCTTATAACGCTGGCAATTGTCCCAGAACAGGTACACAGGAATATTTATGCTGGTCGATTGGAAGAAAGATCTATTATGATTTTACGACTTGCGGGTTTTTATCGGTATGGGAAAGAAGTCCTTACGGGGGTCAGGTTCATTGTCGCCCGGAAATACTATGGGATATTGACAACCTATTAAGATTAAATTTATCTGAGGAATGGGAGCAGTCGCATTTCCCATATGAAATAGTAGCTCAAGTAAACGGTTCCGATATTGTTTTTGACGGGGACGATGATCAGAGCGATAAGGACAAAGTATTGATGTATTTAACGATGGCTTACGATACCGCTTTTGGAGAGCCATTTGAACATATCCTCCTGATGAAAAACGGTATTCAGATTTCTCCAGATCGAATAATTGAAATAAAACCTTTAACATGTTGGAGGTAAAGCAAACAAGCATCTCAGATAATAAGTCTGCGATGCTTGCTCTTTTTATGATTCTATATCGATTGTAATGCCGGACTTGAATTCCACGGTGAAGTGGTCGGCGAAGACGGTGATCTTATCGATGAGCTTTTTGACCAGAGCCTCATCAAACTCTGTGATGTCGGTTTCCTGACCGGCGATGAAGTTCTGCAGCTCCTTGATGCGGTTCATGGCTTCTTCCCTGTGGTGGCTGTCGAGCTCGGATTGTTCCTTTTGGTCGCGCAGCCGGATAATCTCATCGGCGATGGCATCGTAGTCCTGTTTGTTGTTTGCCTTCTTGATGAGCTCCTTTTGCAGTTCCAAGAGCCTACTCTGAATGCCGTCCGGCGAGAGGGTGTCAGCATTGACCACGGCCTTGGCGATGTTCTGCTGTAAGGTTTTAAGAAACACGTCCCGCTCGGTAAGAATCTGATTGAAGGCCTTGACCGTGGCTTCCTGTAGCAGGAGTTCATTTATCGTCCTGTTGGTGCAGTTTGTTTCTGCGGAGCCCGGCTCCAATCGGCTGATGCAGCGCCAGACGATGGACTTGCAACCGTGGTTGTTCCAGTGGACACGCCGGTAAAGCTCGCCGCAGTCTCCGCAGAAAACCATCTGTGCAAAACAGTGATTGCAGGAGAAGCTGCGTTTCTTGCCTGTCGGGCTGACATGCACCACACGCCTACGGACAAGCTCCGCCTGCACCTGCATGAAGAGGTCTTTTGGAATGATCGCTTCGTGATCGCCTTCGACGTAGTATTGAGGAACGGTGCCGTTGTTCTTGATCCGTTTCTTTGTCAGAAAGTCGGTGGTGTAGGTTTTCTGTAGAAGGGCGTCACCCATATACTTCTCGTTCCGGAGAATTTTTGTTGATGGTGCTGGTGTGCCATTTTTCTTTTCCTGCTCCGGTTAAAATGCCGTCAGCCATAAGACCGGCGGCAATCTTGTCCATGCTGGAGCCTTCGAGGTATTCCCGGTAGATGCGTTTTACGATTTCTGCCTGTTTCGGATCGATGATGAGGTTGCCGTTTTCATCCTTGGTGTATCCGAGGAAGCGGTTGTGGTTGATCTGAACCTTGCCCTGCTGGTAGCGGTATTGAAGGCCGAGCTTGATGTTTTCGCTCATGGATTGGCTTTCCTGCTGGGCAAGGCTCGCCATGATCGTAAGGAGCACTTCGCCTTTGGCATCCAGCGTGTTTATGGACTCCTTCTCAAAATAGACTGGAATGTTCTTGTCCTTGAGCTGCCGGATATATTGGAGGCAGTCGAGGGTGTTTCGGGCAAATCGGCTGATGGATTTGGTGATGATCATGTCGATGTTTCCGGCCATGCACTCCTCGATCATGCGGTTGAACTCGTCACGCTTTTTGGTGTTGGTACCGGAGATGCCATCGTCCGCAAATATGCCTGCCAGCTCCCAGTCAGGATTTTTCTGGATGTACTCCGTGTAGTGCGTGACCTGCGCCTCGTAGCTTGTTTCCTGTTCTTCAGAATCCGTACTGACGCGGCAGTAGGCTGCAACACGGAGCTTTTTCTGTTCAGATTGCTTTACTGTGTTCCCGACCTGCCTTTTGGCCGGGATGACCATAACATTTCCCATTAGATCGCCTCGCTCTCAATGAGGCTGTACAGGTATTCTGCCTGTAGCCTCGGATCTTCATATTCTTCATCCGCCTCTGCAAACCGAAAGTGTGTCGGAACCTTTATAGGCTTTGAACTTTTTAGAAGGTTTAGTCTACCAAGCTTACCGGCACGTTCCAGACGAATCGATTCTGCTTTGTCGAAGGTCTCCTGATCAATGATTGCCGGGTAGAAGTCATCGCCGAGGTAGTGCCTGTTTTGCCTCAGACGCTTTGCCGAGCTGTGGTAGGTTTCGATGCCTGCCTCAATAGCAGCTTTTGACTGTGCCATTCCGGCGAGGTAATTCTCGTATAGCTTTCTGATTTTAGCGGCTTCATCTTCGTTAATCACAGCGCAGCCGTTTTCAATTCTGTATCCGTATGGTGTATGTCCCATGCCCTCACTTCCTTTCCCTGAGAGTAAGACCGCATTTTAGTTCAAACCGGATATCGTTTCTGGAATGAACGACGATGCGCTTTACATATCTGTCGAATAATCATAATATGAAGTGGAGTCACAGTGGGCAGTTGAAACAGACAGAGCAGGAAAAAACATGGGAATGATATTTTTAAAAAAGGTTCGTATTGCCGTCAGCACCGCAGTTGCTGCGGCATTGATCTGCGGATGCGCGGCGGCCGGGACCGGCGCCGCGGAAACAGCACAGGCGCCCCGGGAGGAAGAACGGGAGGCGGCAGGTGCGCCAGGCCCGGGAACGATCCTGCTGGAAAGGATCGGGGTCATAACGGACAGCGATTATCCGTACAACGCCGAGGAGATCATGTATCTGTCCGGGGTCAGGTCGACGGCATACCGGCAGAACACAAGGTACTCTCTGTGCGATCTTGACGGTGACGGTCTTTCAGAGCTGCTGATTGCAGTGGCGGACAGTGCCGCGGGAGACAGCGCAGCAGAGCCGGGCAGTACTGAGGAAATCATAGGGGTCTACGCATATGATGCGGATCAGAACGCCGCAGTCCTGCAGAAAACAGTTCAGGAAGGCACAGAGAAAAGTGCTCTCCCGGAGGAACTGATCTGGGTGGAAGGGACCCAGTGGCCTGATGCCAGTCTCATCGGCGCAGCGGAGCAGCTGGGAGATCCGGGGGTACGGACGGATTACTATCTGTCGGCAAATTATGAATGGCTGAATGGCCAGCATGTGTATGGACAGGGAGAGATCGCGGACGGGGTTTCCGGGAAACAGGGGATCCCGGAACGGAAGCAGCAGATGTTCGCGGATCGTGACCATTACCGGGGAGACGATATCCGGATCCTTCGTGACTATTATGATGCTGCGGTGGACTGGGAGAGAAGAGACGATGAAGGCATAGAGCCGGTACGGAAGTATTTCACAGCCATTGAAGCCATCGAAACTATCCCGGAGCTGACAGAATACCTTACGGATCCGGAGTCTGATCCGTTCTGTATTCTGATGACGCTGAACACTTCCCTGGACCTTGAAGATACTTCTTCCTGGATTCTGGAGATTGGGGAAGATCAGTTTTCCGTGCTGCCCAGGATTTTCCATAACAGTGATCCGGAAGAAGTCGAAGCGGTCCGGCAGGATTTTGAGATCCCGGTGCGGTATCTTCTCTCGAGGGCAGGCTGGCAGGAAGAGGATATTGACCGCCTGATGAAGGAGTCCTATGCGATGGAGGACCGGCTCCTGGAGTGCGCGTGGGGCCAAGAGGAGGATCAGGGCGGGAAAACGGAAAGCAGATTCGGCGGCTGCCTTCCATTTGATGAATTTGTTTCCCGCTGTACGCATTTTCCGCTGAAAGAAATCCTGCACGCATACGGCGTTACCGACAGCAGAATCCGCGCAGTTTTTCCGCAGTACATCGAGCTTCTGGACGAGATCTACACGGAAGAGAATCTGCCTGCACTGAAGGCTTATCTCCTGACACATACTGCATACAGCGCATATCCCTTCCTGGACCTGGAGACGGCAGGCTGCCTGATCAGGGAGGAGGAGACGGACGAGGAATTCCGGATGATCATGAATGCGTCGTATCAGAGCGAGGTGCTGAGCAGCCGCGGGCTTCTGAGCGTAGCGGAAGAAAACGCGTATATGACGTATTTCACGGACGACGAGGAGAAACAGGACATCACTGCACTCTGCGAAGAGATCCGGGATGCATTCCGGGAGATCCTTGAACAGTCGGACTGGCTGTCACCGGAAGGCAGAAAGCAGGCGGTGGCAAAGCTCGACGCCATGACTTTCTCTGTCCTGAAACCGGATCAGCTGATCGACAGTTCATATCTTGCCGTGGACAGGGAGGCATCCTTCCTGGACAACTACGCGCATATATTTGTGAACAGCATCCGGCATAACTGCTCTTTCGCAGGGACGGCGAGGGTGCCGGGAGACTGGCGTTATGACATTCGTCCCGAAATCGCCACGACTGCTGAAAATGCTTTCTATTACGGGAGTTTCAACCAGTTCTTTATCCTCTCCGGGTTCGTGAACGAGGCGACATACCGGAAGGATATGCCGGTGGAGGAAAAGCTCGGAAGGCTGGGGGAGGTCATAGGACATGAACTGACCCACGGTTTTGATCCGCAGGGGATACAATACGATCAACACGGGAACAAGGTGGTGACGGACGACAATCCTTACGGATGGCTCCCGGAGGAAGATTATAAAGCTTTTATGGAACGGGCAAAGCGAATCGCAGAGTACTTCAGCACCATAAAGCCTTTCCCTTATGCAGCCTGCGACGGGGAGATGGTCTGGGGTGAAGCCGCCGCGGATATCGGCGGGATGGCCATCGGTCTGAAGATCGCAGAAAAGTATCAGGATTTTGACTATGACCTGTACTTCAGATCTCATGCGGCGCTTTGGAGAATGCAGAGTACCATCAACACAGAGCGGTACGACGTTTTCAACGAGCACCCCCTGCGCTATCTCAGGATCAATACAGTAGTGCAGCAGTTTGACGAGTTTCTGGACACTTATGGCATTCAGGAGGGAGATCTCATGTACCTGAAGCCGGAGGACCGGATCAATCTATGGACGTGAATATGATTCCTGACACAGCTGCGTTATTT
>Ga0256407_10001987_pt1 | contig 40609 bp, 29 predicted proteins | sample RumenRJG_04DNA_FD_193489 | JGI IMG/M metagenome (GOLD analysis project Ga0256407, IMG submission 193489) | Bovine rumen microbial communities from Lethbridge, Alberta, Canada - RJG_04 | ecosystem: Host-associated > Mammals > Digestive system > Stomach > Rumen | place: Canada: Alberta... | reverse complement strand
CTGGTTGCCCTCGATGCTTCCGCTTGTGTAGCAGTCGCTTACGCTGGATACGCCGGCGTCATATCCGAAGAGACCTCCGGCGTAGTTGGCGTTGGACGATACTTCGCAGTCAGCCGAGCATCTCTCGACAGTTCCTTCATTGAGTCGGCCGAAAAGACCGCCGACGCCATTGACGCTTCCGGTAGAGGTGACTTTACCGTTCACATGGACGTTACGGCATACGCCAGGCTTTCCGGCTGTGCCGCAATATCCTCCTACGATACCGCAGGCGCTCTTAGTCTCGGCAGTAACGGAGGCATTCACGAAACTAAGGTCATATACGCTTCCGTAGAGTACGCCGAAGAAGCTTGAGTATGTAGGCGCATTGCAGGTGAAGTTGGAGATAGTATGGCCGTTTCCGTCGAAGTCGATAAGCTTGGCGAATGGGTCGGCGCAGTTGAGCGGGAACCATTCTACGCCTTCCATGTCGATATCGTTCTTGAGGCGGAAGTAAACCTTCACGTCATCTTCGAGCTTCTCGTTCATGGTCTTGATGTCTTCGACAGTGTACAGGTTGTATGGGCTTTCTTTTGTTCCGAGGCCTGCATCAGGAGCTACATATGCCATCTTTACAGGGATGAATGCCTGAGGATACTCGGTGAGGCCCCAGTTGTCGGTACCGCTAATATTCTCGATCGTGACAGGGAGGAGATAGGTGACTCCGTCCTCCATTCCTGTAGTAGAGATCTTCAGTTTTGCGGTAGATGATGCGGTGCCATAGCGAGGCATGATCACTTCGTTTGAAAGAAACTCATATGATCCCGCAGGCATGGCCTCATAGTTGGTTTCATTTATTTCATTGTAGACAGCTACTGCGTCGAGGTCTGCCTTCAGTGTCATTTTGAGTGCGAGATCGGAAACTCCGGTCTCAACGTCAGCACATGCACTGAGCAAGAGGGTCTTGTTCTTGCCCGGCATGATTTCTTGTATTTCGTCAGCGCTGATCACTTCCACATGGAAGATTCCTTTCATCTTGGACTCTGCCGGTCCGTCCTCCTTTTCCGTACATGCTACGGCTCCGAGGACGAAGGCTGCTGACAGGATATATTTAAATAGATTCTTCATGATACTCGAATTAGAAGGTTAAACCGTCATTCCAGCCCGGATTCTGGGTGAGTGCGCCCTGGGTAAGGCTGCGTTCGTCAAGAGGAATAGGGTAAAGGTAGTCCCTGTCTTCGTTCCATGCGCGTCCTTCTCCTTTGTGAGGATTAACGAAACCGAAGGTATCGTTGCTAAGCATGATGTCTGTTCCCAGCTTGTATTTGAGCGTTGCGTTTGAAGATGGTGCAGAGGACTCCGTATAGAGGAGAACGTCTTTGGTGCCGTCTCCGTCAAGGTCGTACTCTCCAGGTCCAGGGAAGTAGACTCCGTAGAACTCCTTCTCGAAGATCTTGCCTTCTTTCCAGCGGATGATGTCATAGTAGCGGAATCCTTCCTGGGTAAGCTCTACGGTACGCTCGCGACGTATCTCGAGGATCACGCCTTTGTTTGCGCCGGTAACGTTCTGGTATCCGCCCCACTCGGCATTGGTGAGGAATGGGTCAGGATTGGCGTTTGCTGCAGCCATGTCCATGTGAGGCATTCCTACGCGGTCGCGGAGCTTGTTGACGGAGAGGTCGAGGTCTTCCTGGGTAAGGGTACCGGCCTCAGCCTTTGCTTCGGCATAGTTAAGGAATACCTCGCCGGCCCTGAATACGATAAGGTCGATGTCTGCTCCGTTCCAGAGATCCTGGTCAACGGTAGTCACGTATTTGATCGGCTGGTAACCTGTCATGGTTGCCGAAAGGTCAGGTGCAATCGCGGTCGTGGTGCCAAGGCGGGTATAGCCTGGGGTGCGGATGGACTGTGCGAGACGTGGGTCACGGTCAGCCATCTCCTCTGCGAACTGCATTGTCTGCCAGTCAGCCTTGTCAGTGAAACGGGAACCATCCTTGCAGAGATAGCTTGCGACTGCCTTCTTGGTCATGCTAGGACGGCCCATTGAACCTGTAAGCATGGTGTAGTTTGAATTGTGGTATACACCATATGTAAGATTGTAGTTGCGTGCAAGTATGACTTCGTCTGTAAGCTCGGTCGCATTGTTGGTGGTGAAGAGGTTCTGGTAAGCCATCTCAGGACCGCCATCCATGTGGATGCTGTATCCGCTTGTCTTGATGAACTCTTCGGAAACCTCTGCGCAAAGATTCAGGTACCAGTCCGCATCGTGGGCTTCAGCGCCATAGTCGAACTCGCTGTGATATTTGCGGAATGTTCCTTCGAACAGGCAGAAGCGTGACTTGAGGGCCATGGCCGTCCATTTCGTGAGCTCATATGTGCTCTTGGTAGAAGGCAGGTTCTCAATTGCGAAATCGATGTCCTCGATCATCTTGCCCATGATGAACTCGCGGCTGTCGCGAGGACGGTTGAGCTGTTCTGTATCAGTAGAGCCCACCTGGGTGTCGTACCAAGGAACGTCACCGAAGCGCTTTACCTTTTCAAAGTAGAAGTATGCGCGGAAGAAGCGTGAAAGAGCCTCATACCTGGTCCTGTCCTTCTCCTCCTTGCAGTTAGGAAGGTAGTCAAGCGTAGTGTTTATGTTGCGCAACGCGCCCCAGCTCCATTCTGCATCGGATGCGGAGGCATAGATCGGACGGATACCCCTGAGCTCGTCGGAAGTCATGGTCTGCGTATAGATGTCTGAATTCTCAAGATAGAGGTCGGAGGCAGGGAAGATCGTGTATAGCTTGATTGTGAATGCCTTCAGCTCGGATTCGTTCTTGAAGAAAGTATCCGGGGTCATCCTGTCCCTTGGCACGACATCGAGCATATCGTCGCATGAGACAAATGAGATGCCCGCCAGAACGGCAATCATTATGTATGATATATATTTTTTCATAACTGATGTCATTAAATGGTGATGTCAATACCGAACATTAATGTCTTCTGCCATGGATAGATGCGGAGGTTTCCGTCGGTCATGGCCATCTCAGGGTCGATGTAGTCTGAATGCAGGCCCGGAGCATAGTAGAAGAGGTTCTCACCTGTGAAGTAAAGCCTCAGCTTGCTTACAGAAATCTTCTGGAGAAGCTTGGCAGGGAGTGAATAACCTATGGTGAGGTTCTTGAGTCGCAGATAACCGATGTTCTGGAGATATCTGTCGTTGGCGATACCAAGCTCTCTGTTGGTGTTCATTGCGACATAACCTCTAGGACGCGGGAAGTAAGCGTCAGTATGCTCCTCTGTCCAGTATGTGTTATGGAAATTCTTAGGGATGAAAGTCTGGTAAGGCCTTGCGAAAGGACCCCAGAATGAACGGGCGTCGGGTGCAGGATACCAGTCGATGTGTCCGATTCCCTGGAAGAAGGCGGAGAAGTCGAATCCGTTCCAGCTTGCGCCGAGATTGATACCGTAGTTGTAGCGAGGCTGCTTGTTACCGATAACCCTCCAGTCACCGCTATCTCCAACTTTCTCGCTTCCCTTGTTGATCTTTTTATCGCCGTCGAGGTCTGCGAACTTAAGGTCGCCGGCCATGAGGCCTCCGGTCATCAGGTCGTTGACGATGCTCTGGTCGACGGGGTATGCAGCTGCTTCTTCGTCGCTGGCGAATATTCCGTCGATATGGTAACCCCAGATGTCGCCATACTTCTGCCCTTCCCAATATTTCTTTGCGAAGAGCTTCTCAGGGTTGTTGAAGCGGGTGATGCGGGAGGTGTAGTCGCTGAAGTTCAGGCCTACGCTATAGTTGAAAGGCTTTCCGTCCACGCGGAACGAGTCTTTCCAGGTGATTGCGATCTCATATCCTGAAGTACTTAGGTCAGCGTTGTTCTCCTTAGGAGCAGTGCTGTATCCATAGGTTGCAGGGAGAGGCATGCCTGCGGAAAGCATGTCCTTGGTGTCACGGATATAACCTTCGGCCAAGAACTCGAGACGTCCTTTCAAGAGTGACATGTCCACTCCGACGTTTTTCTGTACAGAGCGCTCCCATGTAAGTTTTGAAGAGGTCGGGGCGGAGATGGATGCCGTAGAGAGCTGCGCGCCGCCGAGCAGGTAGGAGGATTTGCCGCTTGTGTCGATCACGCGGATGGTAGGGTAGTACTCGCTCATCTGCTGGTTGCCGAGCTGTCCGTATGATGCACGGATCTTGAGGTTGTCCCACCAGCTCTTGAGAGGGGCGAAGAATGGTTCCTCGCTGATTCTCCAACCGAGAGAAAAGGAAGGTGATATTACCCAGCGGTGTCCGCGTGCGAATCTTGAAGTACCGTCTCGACGTGCGTTAACCTCCACAAGGTAGCGGCCCTTGTAGTTATAGTTGATACGTGTGAAATAAGCGGTTGTTATATATTCATTCTGGCCTCCGGTTACTTCTGTACGCTTGTTGCCTTCATCTCCGACAGAACCGGTAAGGTTGAGGTCATTCAGTGTGTCTGAATAGAGGTAGTAACCGATGCCGGATATGTCTTTCAGCAATTTTGTCTCGTAGTTTACGCCTGCCATGACCTTGAAATCATGGGCATCGTTCCAGACATGCTGGTAGGTGGCGTAAACATTGGCTGCCTTGTATGTATAGGAGTTAACGGCTTCCGTGAACTTGTCCTCGAATACACCGGTGCTTATTTTCTCGATGACACCAGGAACCTTCGAGTAAACTCCGTTGGTTGCCCTGTTGGAGTACTTCTTGTCCTGGAAAGCATAGGTGTAGTCAGCCTTGATTGTCAGCCCCTCAAGAGGAGTGATGGTCACGTCGAAGGTGTCGCTGACGTTATTAATTGAGTCAGAGTTTATGTTGTGGTTGTCGAGGAGCATCGGCAGGCCGTCCATGATTGTGTAACCGTTGTACTGTGTCAGGTACGGACTTGTGCCGTCAGGGTTCTTTGCCGGGTAGCTGGCAAGCGCATGTGCCGTGCTCTTTGCAAAGTTGTTGTTGATGCCGCTCTGGCCAGGATAAGAATAAGAGCTGTGGAAGTAGCTGATATTGTTTCCTATCTTGAGCCAGCTGGTGATATCCGTGCCGACCTTCATACGGAGATTGTAGCGCTTGTACATGTCCGGATTCTCCTTGAACATTCCCTGCTCACCTGTGTAACCACCTGAGATAAGGTAGTTGACGTGGCTGGTAGCTCCCGTGAGACTGATAGAATGACTGGTGGTAGGCTTGATGTCATTGTAAAGCTCATGCCACCAGTCTGTGTTAGCGTAGTAGTTGTAGGTGTCCTGACCACTTCTCTGGTCAATGACAACCCATGGTCGGGCTGGATTCTCTGTTTTGTCGTTTCTGCGGATCCATAGCTCCTGCATATCCTGTTCGCTGTATGTAGCGTACTGGGTACCAGGAGAATATGCATTCCAGAACAAGTTATTTAGATATACTGAGTAATAGCCTCTTGTTTCCCAGTCGGTGCTGGTTGTAGGCGCTGTTACGCCGTAGCGTCCGCTGTAGTGCAGCGTTGCCTTTCCTTCCTTCTCCTTGCTTCCGTTCTTGGTGGTGATGAGAATCACACCGGCAGAACCTTTTGATCCGTAGATTGCTGCTGCGGCAGCATCCTTGATGACTGAAATGCTTTCCACGTCGGCTGGGTTAAGGTACTGCATGTCACCTTCTGCTCCGTCGATCAAAACCAGAGGAGAACCTCCGTTGATGGAGTTGAGTCCTCGGATGTTGAGAGTGGCGGCCTGTCCAGGTCGTCCGGATGAAGAAGTGACGTTAAGTCCGGGTACTGTACCCTGGAGCATGTGCGCTACGTCGAGGGAGGAACGGTCCTTGAGTTCGTCAGCCTTCACGACTGAGACTGATCCCGTAAGGTTGACTTTCTTCTGGCTGCCATAACCCACGACCACGAGCTCTTCGAGCATCTCGTTCTCATCTTCCAGAGTAATGGTGAATGCGGCTGAGTTTCTGACAGTGTACTCGACGGATTTGTATCCGAGTGAAGAGATTGTCAGTACAGTGCCAGGTCCGGCCTCTATGGAGAACTGGCCGTTGAGGTCGCTTGATACGCCCTTGCTGGTACCTTTGACGAAGATACCGGCCCCCGGAACCGGTACTCCGTATGAATCGAGAATGGTTCCGTGAACAATTCCTTTCTGCTGGGCAGTTTTGTTGCTCTTTGACAGAACAATCATCTTTCCGTTGATTGTTACTGCGGTGTCTCCTCCGAGAATGGACTTCAGAGCCTTCTCAACCGGGGTATTCTGGAATTCTCCGGTGTAAGTGGCATTTTCATCCACTTCGTCTGACCGGTAGAAAATGGAGAGACCTGTCTGGTCCTCGATCCCCTTCAGCACCGTCTTGATGTCCTGTCCATTCCATTTCCCGGTTATAGTCTGTGCTCCTGCGGAGATGGAGATGAACAAAAACGTGATGACGATGATCACAGTTTTAGTGTACAACTTCATGTTAAAAATGCGGTTTTTAGTTATGTTTTTTATCGATATAGACGTTATCGCCTTCTATCCTGGCCTTGACTGGAATGATGAATTCCAGTGCCTGCAATACCTCAGGCAAGGTCTCGTTGTTGCGCAGCGAGATGTTGAATCTCTGGTCGAGATGCTCCGTGGTGTTGAAATGGAACCGTACCGCGTATGTGCGGGACAGCTTGACGGAAAGTTCACGGAGAGTTATGTCGTCATATTTGAACCTGCTCTGGGTCCATGCGACAGCGTCCTCCGGATTTTCAAGCGAACGGGAGAATGCGCCTGCGAGCAGGTCATACTGGGCTGACTGGCCCTTGTATAATTCGAGATGCGCGTCTTCGTTGATGAAACTTACATGTCCTTCGACTACGCTTGCGCTGACGAAGCGTTCTTCAGGGTATGCCGAGACATTGAACTTGGTGCCCCTTACCAGGACAGAAACGTCGCCGCAAATCACGCTGAACGGTTTGTTCTCATTGTGGGCGACTTCGAAGTAACCCTCGCCGACAAGCTTCACGTTGCGCACCTTGTGGTTAAATGATTCGTCGAAGCTGAGCCTGGAATCGGAGTTGAGCCATACTACCGTGCTGTCCGGAAGGAACACGCGGCATTTTTCGCCCACGGGAGCTTCCATCGCATAAATCTGCCGGTTGTCATGGGGAAGGGCGACTCTGAGCAGAATGCCGAGGGCCATCACCGCTGCGGCGGCATATGGCCACCAGCGCACGGTTTTTTTCGTCGTGCGGAAGTCTCCTCCTTCCAGCACTTCTCTTGCGGCGATCCTTCCGAGCATCCGTTCCCAGCTGACGTCCTGGCTGTTTTCCTCGGATCCTTTCCATTCATCTTCCCAGGCATGGAGCTGGTCGAGATGTGACTCGTCCTCCCTTACCCATGCATAGAGCTCGTTCTCCTCGTCGGCATTGATCCTTCCGCTGAAATATTTTTTTGCTAAATCGTTATAATTGATCATTGGTATTAGTCTCTTACGCGTATATAACAACAGACTAATCCAAAAACCAACCTCGAAATTGAAAAATTTTTTAAATAATTCCTGAAGGCGCGATATCGAGACCTGCGAAATGCTTGTAGAACGCTTCCAGGGCACGGGAAATGTGCTTTTCTACATTCTGGGTGGAGGTGCCGGTGCGTTCGGCGATCTCCCGTGTGTTGAGACCCTCGAATCGGCTCAGGCGGAAAACTTCGCTGCATTTAGGAGGCAGCTTCTGCATGACTCTTTCTATTTCTATACGGAGTTCCTCGTACATGAGGTCATCTTCAGGGGTGATGTCGGCTGCGACATAGAAAGGGGTGCCGGTTTCTGCGAAGATTTTCCGCTTCATGTAGTTGAGACAGGAATTGCGGACCATCACGAACAGCAACGCGCCCGGAGACACTTCTGCGAGAGAGAATCTTTTCTCATAAAGCTTGATGAAGCACTCCTGGACGATATCCTCGGCAACAAAAATATTCCCCACGAATCTGGTCGCATAATTGCGCAGACGTGGGTAATACTGTTTGAATAGTGCTTCTACGTCCATCTTTTCACAGGTAACGGCGTACAAATATAGTATTTTTTTCAGAAGCCAATACTAATTGCAGATTACCTGATTTTCGTTGCCTACTGGACCTTGGCTCCGGTCACGGCATACTTCTCTTTAAGCAGCTCCACAACCGGGACCATGGCCTTAGGGAATACCTTGCGCAGGTCAATTTCGTCGCTCTCGGAGAGTACTTTCTTGAGCGCTCTCATGAAGTTGTCCTTGATCTCCGTGGCCAGGTTGACTTTTACGATACCGTTGGCGATGGCCTCGCGTACCTGGTCATGAGGAATGCCCGAGCTGCCATGGAGCACGAGAGCCACAGGGGTGGCAGCGTGTATGGCTGCGAGGCGCGGGATGTCCAGGTGAGGAGGAAGTTTGTAGAAACCATGGGCTGAACCGATGGACACGGCAAGGGCGTCCACTCCGGTAAGGCGGGTGAACTCGACAGCCTGCTCAGGAGTCGTGAAACCGCCTCCCTGCTCCTGACCGAGCTTTGCGACATAGCCAAGCTCCGCTTCCACGTTGACGCCGTAAGGCTTTGCCATCTCCACAGCCTTGGCGGAGATCTCCACGTTCTCCTCGAACGGCTTCTCGGAAGCATCGATCATGACTGAGTCGAAACCTTCGTCGAGACATTTCTGGACGAGCTCGAGGCTTGGACCATGGTCGAGATGGATATATCCCTGAAGGCCATAGTCTTCCATGACCTGTCGGCCCATCTTATATGCAGTATGCAGGCCCATGTAATCGATGGACGAACGGGTGAGCTGGAGCATCACCGGAGCGCCCATAGCCTGTGCGGCCTTCGCTACGCATACAAGCGTCTCATAGTTATAAAAATTCGTAGCCAGGACCGCTGTCTTCTTGGCCTGGCACTCATAAAGGACTTCTCTGATTTTCTTCATATCTATACTTTTAAAGGGCCGGAGCCTTTTGAGGCCCCGGTCCCGAACTTGTTATTCTTTAGGCGCGTCCACGAGCATCATGCTGCGGAAGTCGTCGATATCCTGCTGGGCGATTCCAAGGGAGAGAAGATACTTCTCGACTCCGGTGGCGAATGACTCGCCTTCGCCGACGAAATTGTCCCAGATGTATTCGGCTGCAGGTTTGTATGCCCATTTCGTACGGGTATTCTGGAACGTCGTGTAGTCCTCAGACTCTGCTATGCTGTATCCGCGAGGGGCGAAATATGTAAGCTCATACTCCTTTGAGATGTCGCCCTCGACCACGTTGAGAACTCCGAGGAGAATCATGGCGAATGTGCCGGTACGGTCGCGTCCGAGGGAGCAGTGGAAATATACCGGCTTGTTTTCGCGGAGAGATTTGACTACGAATTCGAAGCACTGCTTTGTCTTTTCCTTGTATGTGGTAAGCATGGCGTCGCCGCCGGTCTTGATGACAGGTGCGCAGAAATCAAGGGCATCGATTGCCGGCTTGCTGAGCACGTCATCTTCTCCGCGGAGGTCGAGCTGGGCCCTGATGCCTTCCGCAAGCACTTCTTTCTTGCCTTTGGTGCTGAGCTTGCTCGGCTCCATCCTTCCGCCGCGGTAAACCATGCGGTATTTCACCATCTTGCCGTCATATGTCTTCCAGCCGCCGAGGTCGCGTCCATTGCGTACATTCGACTTGAAGAATACCTGGTGGAGATGTCCGTAGGTATCGAATTCTCCCTGAGTCATCACTTTGCCATTGGCAGCGGTGACAGAATAGGTATAATGATCATTAGGAACGAGGTTGGTAATCGTGACGCAGGTGTCTCCCTTGTCAACTGTGACTTCGTTGCTCCATGTCGCGTCGGCAAGCTTGAAAGTAAGGTTGCCGGCAGCCGCATCGGCCTTCCAGCGGATGGTGTACTCTTTCGGCTTGTCGGACTTGACGACTTCGCCCTCTTCGAGGTGGCCGTTGAATCCGCCCTTGTAGTCAAGGATCTTCGTGAAGCTATAATCATGGTCCGGGTACTGTACCTCGGTAAGGAATTTCTCTACATTTTCGTTAGTTGCGAGCACTCGGTCGCCATTGTGGATCTCCGGTGCAAGGACTACTTCAGGCTCTTGGTCCGGGCCCTCATTGTTATCCGGTGTGTCAGGGGTGTTATTGGCCGACGTGCAGCAATAGAAGAACATCGGCAGGATGCAAATTAACGAAAGAATCTTGGTCTTCATAAGAAGCATTATTAATTATAAAAAGTGTTAATGTTATACTTGATACAAATATCGGAAAAAACGTAAGAAATTGTTCTTCATTTCTGAATATTTCGAAAAAAATGTATTTCGTTTTGTTTCATTTGAAATAAAATGGCTATCTTTACCCCAGATAATGACACTAAACCATGGATGTATATGATTCCGCTCAGGGGAGGCGTTCGGCCATTCTCCAAAGATTAAATAAAGACTCGTCAGTCAATGTGACCGAGCTCAGCAAAGAGTTCGGCGTGTCTGAAGTGACTATCAGGAAAGACCTCCGGATCCTTCGCGAAAGGAAACTTCTTATCCGGGTGCATGGCGGGGCGATCAGCCGTTCCAATGTGTATGCGGACGAGGAGGAAGACCGTCATTTCAGCTTCAAGAGTCTCGTCAATTCCCGCGAAAAGGAAGCGATCGGGCGTGCCGCAGCCGCGCATATCAAGAACGGCGATACCATTATTATAGACTCTGGAAGTACGGCCCTCGAGGTGGCGAAGAATCTCCATAAGTTTCAAGATCTTACGATAATCACGAACTCTGTCAATGCCATGATCGAGGCTCTGAAATACAAGCGGTTCAAGGTCATACTTCTGGGCGGCACCGTGCGAGAATCCAGCTATTCGACGGTCGGTCCGCTGGCTGAATCCAACCTCAAGGTGTTCTATTGCGACAAGCTCTTCCTGGGCGTGGACAGCTTCTCCGTCGAGACCGGTCTTTCGACTCCGAATGTGGAAGAGGCCAGCACCAACCAGGTGATGATCTCAAGGGCGAGGGAGGTCATCGCGGTCTTCGACAGCTCCAAGCTCAACAAGCGGGCCTTCGCTTTCATAGCTACCCCGGACAAGATCAGTACGGTGGTTACGGACAACCATCTGCCGGTCGGAGTGCGCAACCAGCTAAAAGCAATGAAAATCGAGGTCGAAACAGTCTCAGTATAGAAACGAAACCCACTGAAATGTTTTTATAGGCAAGATAAATAATTGATACATAATATTATAATTAATTTCGGGACCTTTTTGGAAAGGTTTCGAAATTTTTTTTCTTTTGAAACGAAAGCTCTGGAAATCTATTTTCGTAATTTTGCATACGGTCCAACCGACACTATGACACTGTCAAAGACTTTTAACCTTGATATTATCAGACTTAAATTTGTTTATACAATGAAAAAGATTTTCGCACTTCTCGCAATTGCCTCAATGATGGCTGTTGCATGTGGTAAGGATAACAATGACCCTAAACCGGACAATGGTGAATATGTGAAACCAATCGAAATTGACGGCGATTTCTCCGACTGGGCAAAACTTGATTCCAAGAAAGTGGCGGTTGCCAAGACTCTTACTGATGATGAGACCTCATACACGGCTCTTAAGACCGTCATGGTTTATGCTGACAAGAATTCTGTCTTCATCCGTTTTTCTTTCGATAAGGACCAGATGTCAATGGATTATGCTCCGTTCCATATATGGATTGACAGCGATAATGACGAATCAACCGGAGGATATGCGGGTAATTTCACCGAATCAAGCATTGATGTGATGTTGGAAGGAACATTTATAGATGGTTCCGAGTTCGTTTCTTATGATCCTAGTGTATACCAGTGGATAGGAGAACCTCAAGCTTCTGGTTGGGACTGGGATGAACTCCTGGCTGGTGGCTCCGGTCTTTGCAGCGGTGCTGGAAACGGTACTGAATATGAGATCGAACTTGTCCGTGAACTTTTCCCTTTAGGTCAGCTTCCTGATGAATTCAGAATCGGCTTTGATATCCAGTATGTTGATGGTGAAGACTGGAATACCGTCGGACTTCTTCCTAACGGCGCACCGACCAACGACAATGCCGGCGGTCTCGCTCCTATGCTTAAAGTTGTAACAGTAAAATAATACATATAACCATTTATCCATAAGTGGATGTCCCGCGTCAGGGACATTCACCTATGGATTTTTAATTCAGAATGCAAATGAAAATATTCCGCAGACAATTATTGCTCCTGGCTGCCGCAGTCGTGACGCCCATGGCATGTGGCAAGGATGGCAGCGCCGAACCGGAACTCCCGGGCATGGAAAAAGTGAGCTACACGGCCACTGACATGAATATTCCCAACCCCGAAAGAGGCTTTTACACACCGATAGAAATACATGAGGCATCCAAGTCTCCTGTAAGCGCCTCTGCGGTCAATGCCGGAAGGAAACTGGGCCATACATTGTTCTTGCTGGAGTTCCATCTTACGGATTATGTAGCAAGCGAAATCGCTGAAAACTATCTTGACTGCATCCGTGCCAATTTTGCTTCTCTCCGGGAAAACGGGGCGAAAGCAATCGTCCGCTTCTGCTATTCGAACGGAAGCGAAGCTTCGGACAAACCATGGGACGCAACCGAAGAGCTGGTCCTCACCCATATCGGGCAGCTGAAGCCGATACTTCAGGAATACTATGACGTGATACTCGTACTCCAGGCTGGATTTGTCGGCAGCTGGGGCGAGTGGTATTACACTGACAATTTTGTCTTCAACCCTAAGACTGATGCTGACTATCAGCCACGAAAGCATGTGGTTGACGCTCTTCTGGATGCGATGCCAGCCGATCGCCAGATCGCGCTCCGCACCCCTGAATTCAAGATGAAAATGTACGGCCATTCTTTGGCCGACACCATAACTGTCGCCACGGCTCACCAGACTTCGGAGAAAGCCCGCCTCGGCGGCCATAATGACTGTTATCTGGCCAGCTCCAACGATACCGGCACATACGGCAGCAAGGATGAACGCCGCTACTGGGCAGCGGAGAGCCTCTATACGATTATGGGCGGCGAGACCTGCGGGACTTCATCATATTGCCATTGCGGCCCTCAGGACGGGGCTCATGGAACTCTGGCTGACATGGCTGAATACCATTTCACATATCTCAACATCGGATATCACCAGGGAGTGATCCAGCGCTGGAAGACTGAAGGCTGCTTCAATGAGATTGATCGCAGGCTCGGCTATCGCTATGTGCTCGAGAACGGATACTTCTCAGAGAAACCGGCTGCCGGAGAGGACTTCCGCGTCGTTCTCAACGTGCGTAACGACGGTTTTGCTCCTGCCCAGAATCCGCGTGATGCCGAACTTGTCCTGACCGATGCTTCCGGCAAGGTCGTAAAGACCTGGAAACTCAATTCGGATCCTCGCTACTGGATGCCCGGGACCGTCACTAAGGTTGACCAGACCATCCAGCTCCCTTCCGGCATCTCCGGAGAAATGACCCTCTCGCTCAATCTTCCGGATCCATGCCAGACCATCCGCAGCAACCCTCGCTTCTCCATCCAGCTCGCCAACGAAGGCCTCTGGAACGAAAAGACCGGTTACAACAAGCTCTACAGCTTCTCACTCTAGATATAACCTGATAACACTTTAACAACTTTAATAACAATTGAACTAATGAAAAAAATTCTGACACTTTTGGCGGTTGCCGCAATGGTCGCAGTTGCGTGCAGCAAGGACAATGACAACAATGGATCTTCGGATAACGCTCAGATAGCTATAGACGGTGATTTCGCTGACTGGGCCGCACTTGATGCATCCAAGGTAGTGGTTGCAAGGAATTCCGAGGGCTCTCCATGGGAGGCCGTAAAGGAAATCCGAGTCTATGCAGACAAGAAGTTTGTATATTATTACATCAAATTTGATGGCGAAACCCTAAGGGACATCCTCGCAGAAAGTAAGGGCCTTCCTATGCGTATATGCCTAAATACTGATGGAGAGTTTGAATCCGGATACGACTTATACTTCAAGGAGCATTATGATTTTATCATAGAAGGCGAGCTTGTTGATGACAATAAAGAATGGACCTCATTTGACGGGACTTTTTATCAGAGGCTTCCTAAAGATGATGGGACCGGAACTAAATGGATGTCTCTTCTCGAATCCGGCAACGGAATTGCTTCCGGTGCCGGAAAGGATAATGAGTATGAGATTGCCCTTTCTCGCGAGGTTTTCAATGCCAATGCCACTAATAGCGTAGAGCCAAAACTTATTGGAGACACCTTCCAGACGGGCTTGCGTTTTTATTACATCGTCGATGACGAAGATGAAACATGGACCGAACTCTCCAACATGCCTAACCTTTCCATCGACGAGAGCGAAAACGGTTGGGGACACCTCCTCGAGATCACTACCAACAAGTAGGGACATATGCCACGGATCTTTCAGATAATACCGGCGATACTTAGTTGCGTCTTGCTCGTTTCCGGCTGTCATGCGGCAGGGAACGGGCCGGGCGCGGCGATTTCCGGATATTGGAAAGATAAGACTCTGCTCGAAGAGGACATCCGCGTATCGCAGAACCTCTTCGCAGATTTTGCCGAGATTGCCGCCAACGCTCCGTCCGAGGACGCGAAGGCGGCCCTCGGCTTATTGTTCGACCGCCTCAAAGCGGAAGACGAAGTCGCCTATTACATCTACAGCGAGTGGATGGAAGGCGCATTCTATAATCCTTATTCATCCTGCCGCAGCGTCGGACTGTTTACATATGCAGTGGACCGGATCGTCTCCGACGGAGTCTTGAATCCGGACGAATACGCCCCGTTGCTGCAGAAAAGAGACTGGATGAACATAAACAAGGAAGGAGATATGGCCGCATATCCGCAGGCCGATCCTCAGGGTCGCAGCACGCTGGTGCTTGTGCTTGACCTCTCCTGCCCTTCCTGCCGCGAGGCGCTGACCAGGCTCCGCGAAAAACCTGAATGGAACGGCGTCCGCCGTCTGGCGATATGCTGCGGCGACGGTTCCATGCCTGAGGTTCCCGGCTGGGAATACCAGACTATGAAAGACCATGAGGCCGTCTTTGATATAAAGATGACTCCGGTATATTATGTTATCGATGGCTCCGGCATAGTGACGCGGTCATATACCCCGGCCCTTTAGCATATTCTTTGGATAGAAATGAAGTATAACAATATATAAACTAGCTATTTGCGATGAGAAATAATATTTTATTCCATATATCAATCATGTCGGTCCTTCTTATCGCCTGCCAGTGCCAGGGTAAGAACGATGTCGAACCCGAGACCGAACCGGTCCAGGAGGAGGTTACATTGCCGAAAGTGATATCCCATAAGAAATATAACGTCGATGTCGAGGAACTCTCAGGTATCTGCCTCACGGCAGACGGGGAGTCTCTCTGGGCTGTCGGAGACCAGGGCCAGCTCGCCAAGGTCACCATCAAGGATGACCAGGTAAGCGTCGAGAACGTCAAGCATTTCGACGACGACCTGGAAGGCGTTACACTCGATCCTGCATCCGGTGACCTTCATGTGTGCGTGGAAGGATCGCAGAAAGTAGCCCGCATCTCGGCCCCTGGTTTTACGGAGCGCACGGATTTGTTCAATGTCAGGGATGCAGTTGTCGGCAAATACGGCAATTCCGGCCTTGAGGGAATTACATGGTATCGCGACAGCACTGTCTATGTGGGTTCTCAGGAAGAAGCGAATCTCTGGAGATATAACCTCAAGGGCGAGGTCCTCGACTGCATCTCGCTCGAGACAGTGGTGTCAGGCATCCGTGAAATCGGCGGATTGTGCTATGACTCCGTAAATGACTGGCTTTGGGTGACGGACTCCGAGGCCCATGCCCTCTTCGTCTTCTCCGGAGACGCCAGGACTTATCTTGGAAAATATAAGGTGTCATACATAGGAAACAATGAATCGGTTTGCGTCGACCACGCTCACAACTGCGTCTGGGTGGGCGATGACGATGATGACCAGCCCCACATATATCGCATAGAGATGGATGGTCTTACCATCAATTAATACTCATTATTAACTTTTAACTTTTAACTATGTTTCGTTGTTTTATTTCATCGATTCTGTTCCTGGCATTGCTAAGCTGCGCCAAGAACAATGTTGAGGCGGATCTTTTAAAGGATTCGAATTCTCAGCCACTGACTTCTTCTGCATCTGTTGCTGAGCCTAAGCTTGATGGTTACACACGCACAAAGCTCAATTCAGAGGTGACTCATGTACAGCCGATGACCGGTATCGTATTGTGGAATGATAATGATCACAAAAAAGACAGCTACGTGCAGCTGGAATTCTCATATATGCTCTACAGCGATATATGCAAGAAAAAAGGTGTCTTTGACTGGAGCGCCATGGATAATCTCCTGAAGGACGTCGCTTCCCGCGGCCATCAGGCAGTCGTACGTTTCCGCTACACTTATGTAGGCAAGAAATGCGCTGTCCCTGATTATATCAAGAAACTTCCGGATTACAAGGAAACCAAGGGTAAGAGCGAAGGAAAGACGACGTACTTCCCTGACTGGCATTGCAAAGAGCTTCGGGATTTCCACATGGAATTCCACAGACGTTTCGCCGAGAGGTATGACAACGATCCTCGTCTGGCATTCGTCCAGACCGGTTTCGGGCTCTGGGCTGAGTACCATATCTATGACGGCCCGTTTGAGCTTGGCAAGACCTTCCCTGATTTCGACTTCCAGACTGAGTTCCTCTCGGCGATGGACGGATGGTTCGTCAAGACTCCTTGGAGCATTTCCATCGATGCTGCTGACGGAAAATATGCGCCGTTCCGCAAGGACAAGAATCTGCTCAACCTCAAGTTCGGAAACTTCGACGATTCCTTCATGTGCGAGGATTATGACGACGAGAACTACCAGAACTGGAAATTCTTCGGAACCGAGCGTTACAAGACGGCTCCTCTCGGAGGCGAGTTCAGCTATTATTCCGATTATGACCAGGAGCATTGCCTTGACAATTCAGGCATCCATGGCAGGAAATTCGAGGATCTCGTTAAACGTGTCCACATGTCATACATCATCGGTAACGATCAGCCGGAATATCAGAAGTCTTCACGTCTCACCGAGGCGGGTAAGGCTATGGGATACCGTTTCAAGATCAAGGATTACAGGATCAAGTCAAAGAAGGGAGCTGCAATCCTTATCGCCAATGACGGAGTCGCTCCAATCTATCGCGACGCTTGGGTAGCTGTAGACGGCATACGCGGCGGCTACAACCTCCGCAACCTCATGCCGGGCGAAGAAGTATGGATCATCATCGAAGACAGCAAGATCAGCTCGTCTGTTAAGCCTACCATCGAGTGTGACCATCTCGTTCCTAAGCAGAAGGGTATCGAATACGATGCTTCAGTAAAATAATTAATTAGCCCGCCATGTCATCGACATGGCGGGCTTTTTCGAAACGTGATTCGGTTGGGATTCGAACCCAAGACCCACAGCTTAGAAGGCTGTTGCTCTATCCAGCTGAGCTACCGAACCGAAACGGACTGCAAATATAAGGATTATTTTTTTATTACCACTAATATTAGGACTTCTTTTTGCTCAGGATCTCCAGAAGTATTACCAGAGCGAGGCCGGCAACGCCCCATAGAATGGCACCCGGGATGTGCATGGCACCGGGATCCAGACCTCCGAGCAGATTGGCGGTGCGCACTGCCTCCATGTTGTTCCAGGGCCATACTTTTACAAGCGAACCCAGAACGAATCCGACCAGCACCAGCATGGTCTGTCTCTCGCAGCGGGCGAGAAGCCAGTGCAGGAACTTCGCGAACGCCAGCAGCCCGACGACGCAACCGAGGACGAAGACTCCGAGGACCGGCAGGTCCATATTGTTCAGCGCGCTCATTATGAATTCATATTTCCCCATGATTACGAGCACGAAGCTGCCCGAAACGCCCGGCAGGATCATCGTGCAGACCGCTATCGCTCCGCAGAGGAAGATGAACGGCATCGAGTCCGGAGTCGAGGTCGGGGTTAGGGTACATACAACCAGCCCCAGCGCCAGTCCGGCAACGCCCCAGATCAAGTCGCCGGCTTTCTTATCCCTGATGTCAAGTATCATGTAGATCGCCGATGCTATGATCAGTCCGAAGAAGAAGGCCCATGTCTGGACAGGGTAGTGCACTATCGAGTATTCCATGACCCTTGCGAGGGTAAGGATGCTGAGAATGACTCCGACGAAGACCGCGAGAAGGAAAGGACCATGGGCGGCTTTCCAGAATTCGCTGAACTTGCCTTTGAGCAGCAGCTTCCAGACGGACAAGTCCATCAGGGAATTTATGGCTTCTATAAGTTCTGTATATATTCCTGTAAGCAGGGCGATAGTGCCTCCGGAGACTCCCGGGACAACATTTGCGGCGCCCATTCCGAAACCTTTCAGGGCGGTTATAAGGTGCTTGTACATCTTACTTTATCAATGCGAGTAATTTTTTGATCTCATCGAAACTTTCTGCCTGGCTGAGAGTCTTTCCGGCAGGGTCTGTGACGACCAGGTCGAATGCGTCGTCCGACATGTCGAAACGTCCTATCTTGAACTTGGCCTTCGAGCACTTGGTCATGAATTCGAGAGGGAAAGAATTCTCCGGCAGCAGGGAAATGAACATGTCCGGGTTGCTGCCGAGCATGTGGTCGACCTTCTCCTTGACCGGACGGCCGAGCCAGTCCAGATCCCGGGCTAGAATTGTCGTCGTGATGCTGGTGATCAGTCGTTCTCCCTTGCCGATCTTCCTGAAATCGAAGAAGAAGACCTCTCCTTTTATTCCGTTTTCGCGGTAGAAGGCCTGGAGCTTGAGTTTGCATTCGTCGAAAGAAGGATCCTTGACGTCTATGAACGCAACGGCTGTACGTACGCTGGAGACCGGAATAATCCCGGACTCCTGTCTGCCGCCCAGCTTGCGCAGGACACCTTTTCTAAGAAGATCTTTTATGCTCTCGAACATGCTATCTTGAATTCTCTGCGATAAGTTTCTTGATTTCTATCTTTGCTTCTTTCCAGCGTGGAATATCAATCTTCGTGCCTATCACTTCGACCACCTTTGCGGCGATTATCGAACCGATCTCCCCGCAGACCTTCAGCGGCATTCCGAGAGAATGAGCATACAGGAAGCCCGCGGCATAGGTGTCCCCGGCTCCGGTAGCATCGATCGCCTTGGCCGGCCACGGCTCGATGAAATAATACTCGTCTCCTTTCTGGACCATGGAACCGTCCTTGCCGACTTTGACGACTGCGATTTCGCAGTGCTTGGAGAGTTCGGCGAGGGCCTCCCGCGGCTCGAGCTTGGTGAAAGACTTGGCCTCGGTCTCGTTGGCGAATACAATGTCGACGTAATTGTCTACAAGGTTATGCAGGAAAGCCTCGTTGGACTCCACTACATTGTATGAAGCCATATCGATGGAGATCTTGCAGCCGGCGGCCTTGGCCATCTGCACGGCTTTCAGGATAAGGTCCTGGTTCTGTACTAGGTATCCCTCGATATGGAAATAATCGTAACCTTCGAAATACTCCTGCTTCAGGTCCTCCGGTCCCATCTCGAGGGCCGAGCCCATGTAATCGGCGAAAGTCCTCTCGGCATTTGCTCCGGAGATGAAGACCATGCAGCGTCCCGACGACTTCGTGCCGTAGAGCATGGTCGTATTTACTCCATACTGCTCCATCGTGCTCTTGAAGAGATGGCCGAGTTCGTCGTTGCCGATCTTCCCGATATAGCCGGAAGGCATGCCGAAAATTGCAGTGCAGGTGATTGTGTTGGCTGCAGAGCCTCCGGGAACGTATTTTACTCCGACCTCCTTGAGCGCTGACCAGATCTTGTCTCCGGTCTCCATGTCCACATGCTGCATACTTCCTTTCGGAAGATGGTACTCCTTAAGCAAAGTATCATCCGGCAGTACGGCCAGGATATCAGTAAGAGCGTTGCCTATTCCGAGTATAGATTTCATTCCTTTATTTTTTAACATATCATACAAATTTAGGTATTATTCTTAACTTTGCTATAAATATGGGAAAGAAAGTTAAAGACATAACCTGGTATGTGCTGTCGTTCGCGATGGCTGCAGCCCTGCTTTATTACTCATTCAGGAATGTAGACTGGCACGATTTCATCTCTGCCGTTGCCTCCTGCAGATGGGGTTATGTCGCCGTCTCCATGGTCCTCGGAATAGTCGTCTTCTATCTCCGCGCCCTCAGGTGGAGAGGCTATCTTCTCCCGATCGACCCGACTACTTCGAGGCTCACCTGCTTCAACGCCGTCAATATCGGTTATCTCGCAAATATCGTCTTCTCCCGCGTCGGAGAGCTCGTAAGATGCGGATACATTGTCAGTAACTCCGCAAGGGAGCCCGACGGCAGCCGCAAAGCCTCCTTCGACAAAGTCGCCGGCACTGTCCTCGGGGACAGAATCTGGGACATGCTGTCGATGGGAGCGGTGATACTGCTGTCCCTTCCTCTGATGGGGGACCGTCTCTCGGAACTTTTCGAGAAAGTCAATATCAACATGCCTTGGCTTATCGCCGGTCTCGCCGGTCTGGTCGGCATAGTTGTGCTGGCGGCATGGCTGCTGAAGGACAAGTCATCGGCCGCAGGCAAAGTCTGGGGCTTCCTCAGGGGAATCGGCGACGGACTGAAGAGCAGCGTCAAGATGGATTCATGGTGGCGGTTCGTCGTCTATACCGTGCTGATCCAGGTGCTGTATGTGCTGACCTCGGCCTGCATAATCGAAGCCGTCGACGGAATCTTGCCGGGCTTCGAGACAATGGGACTGACAGACGCCCTGTTCCTGATGGTTGTCGGCTCTCTGAGTACGCTGATTCCGGTTCCAGGCGGCCTTGGCGCCTACCATTCGGCTATCACTCTGGCGCTGTCGGCTATCTACGGGATTCCGGTGGAGACAGGAATAGTATGGGCCACATTGTCACATGAGTCCCAGCTCCTCGTGCAGATTCTCTGCGGAGGAATCTCGTTTATCCACGAGTCTGTCAGAGAGAAAGAGTAAGCTCGACCGGACAGTGGTCCGAGCCGAAAATCTCGTTATGGATCTCCGCTCCGGCGATCTTGTCTTTTATCGATTCCGAAACCAGGAAATAATCGATACGCCATCCTGCGTTGTTCTCGCGGGCATGGAAGCGGTATGACCACCATGAATATTTGACCGTGTCCGGATTGAGGAACCTCCAGCTGTCAGTGAAGCCTGATGCGAGCAGGGCGTTGAATCTTCCCCTTTCTTCATCTGTGAAGCCGGCGTTGTGGCGGTTGCTTGAAGGATTCTTCAGGTCGATTTCGTTGTGGGCGACGTTGAGGTCTCCGCAGACGATGACTCCCTTTTTCGCAGAGAGCCCGCTGAGGTAGGCCCTGAAGTCGTCTTCCCACTGCATCCTGTAATCGAGCCTCTTGAGTCCGTCCTGGGCATTCGGTACATAGACGCAGACCAGATAGAATTCCGGCATTTCGAGAGTGATTACGCGGCCTTCGTGGTCGTGCATGTCGATACCGATGCCGTAGGAAACTGAAAGCGGTTTCAGCCTTGTAAAGATTGCGGTCCCGGAATAGCCTTTCTTGTCGGCGTAGTTCCAGTATGAATCATAGCCTTCGAAAGCCAGATCCAGCTGGCCTTCCTGCATCTTCGTCTCCTGCAGGCAGAAGAAATCGGCATCCAGCGCCCTGAAGGCCTCGCTGAAGCCCTTCCCCTCGCAGGCACGAAGCCCGTTCACGTTCCAGGATACGAATTTCATGGCTTAGTCAATTGTCCACTCGGCTCCGTTCTTGGTGTCCTTGACGGTGATTCCGAGAGCCTTGAGATTATCGCGTATTGCATCGCTGCGAGGCCAGTCCTTGGCGGCCTTGGCTGCAGCTCTTTCTTCGAGTACCATGTCCATCAGGCCGGCAACGACTTTCTGGTTGCCGCTTTCGGCGGAAGCCTCGTCGCGTAGGCCGAGGACTCCGAAGACCACGTCGTCAAACAACTGCACGAGGGTCTCGAGGTCGGCGGCGGAGAGCTGAAGCTTTCCTTCCTTGGCCGTGTTGATGATCCTGATGGCGTCGAAGATATGGGCGAGGGCGATCGGAGTGTTCATGTCGTCGCAGAGGGCGTCGTAGACTCCGTCGAAGATAGCCTTGATCTCGGCGTTGTCGGCCTTGCATGATTCCGGTGCGACAGCATCGATGAACTCGCCGTAGCCGAGGTTGATGGCCTTATGGCCGGAGATGGCGCAGAGGTCCTTGTAGGCCTGCATCACTCTCTTGAGTCCCTTCTCTGCGGCCTGGAGGGCTTCGTTGGAGAAGTCGAGAGTGCTGCGGTAATGAGCCTGGAGGATGAAGAATCTGATTGTCATCGGGCTGTATGCCTGGTCGAGCTTGTCATGCTCGCCGGCGAAGAGCTGCGGCAGGGTGATGAAGTTGCCGAGGGACTTGCCCATCTTCTGGCCGTTGATGGTGATCATGTTGTTGTGCACCCAGTAGTGCACGCCCTGGGTGCCGCGGGATGCGACATTCTGGGCGATCTCGCATTCATGGTGCGGGAACATGAGGTCCATTCCGCCTCCGTGGATGTCGAATTCATGGCCAAGATATTTCTCGCCCATGACGGAGCATTCGAGATGCCATCCCGGGAAACCTTCTCCCCATGGGGACGGCCATTTCATTATATGCTGCGGCTCGGCCTTCTTCCAGAGGGCGAAGTCGTAAGGAGCTTTCTTGTCGCTCTGGCCGTCGAGGCTGCGGGTGCCTTCGAGCGTGTCGTCGAGGGTACGGCCGGAAAGGATTCCGTAACGGTGCAGGTTGTTGTATTTCTCCACGTCGAAGTAGATAGAGCCGTTGCTCTCATAGGCGAGGCCGGCGTCAAGTATCTTCTTGACAGTCTCGATCTGCTCTATGATATGGCCCGAAGCTCGTGGCTCGATGGATGGCGGAGCTACATTGAGAAGGCGCATGGCCTCGTGGTAGCGGAAGGTATAGGTCTGGACGACCTCCATCGGCTCGAGCTGCTCCAGCCGGGCTTTCTTTGCAATCTTGTCCTCACCTTCGTCGGCGTCGTGCTCGAGGTGGCCTACGTCGGTGATGTTACGGACGTAACGCACCTTGTAGCCGAGGTGTCTGAACAGTCTCTGGAGTACGTCGTAGGTGACTCCCGGACGGGCGTGGCCGAGGTGTGCGTCGCCATAGACGGTCGGGCCGCAGACATACATGCCGACATGACCCGGATTAATCGGGACAAACAGTTCCTTTCTATGGGTCAGAGTATTGGTAAGGAATAAATTTCTCATCTTTCGTTTCTATATTTCAACCTGCTAAGATAGTGAAAAATCTCTATTTGTAGAAAATATAATTCCGATGTTGTGCAGACTGGACCGAATTGAATGAAAAATCAAAAAAAGGGTAATACCATATTGTAAAAGAATTCCATTCTCTATAGCTTTGCAAGTGACTGTAACCCAAAAACCATATGAATATAATTCTGTTACTTGTATTGATGCTCCCTTTGACCGGACAGGATTATGTCTGGCCGATCAAAGGAGCGGAATGTGGAGACGGTATCATTTCCCGGCCTCAGCAATATGTGGGCAATGACCTGAACTTTGACCAGCTTTTTATTTCTGCCCCGATGGGGGCGGAAGTCATATCTCCGGTCAATGGTACGATAGCGGCGATAGAAATATACAGACGAAATTCCTTTTTTAGCGGGAAATACTTCAGTTACGAAAACAAAAGTATAAACGCGAGGATCCAGGAAATCGCGGAAACTGACAGCGATATTGACATAAGTGACCTGAATGGCTTTATCGTTATCAGGACAGACAGTGGAGAGCGGGTATCCATCGGAGGCATCCGCAGTGATATCAATTGGCAGACTGGAGATCATATCGGGCAAGGGGAGACTATCGGAACTGTATACTTTGACTATCAGTATTTTAATAAACCTCATATAAATCTTTTTATCCGAAATAGTTCAGATCTTCCAGTAGATCCGATGGCGCCATTCGGACTCGAGTCTACTTTTATAAGTCCGGAAGACTCATGGCCTCCGGAGATTCTTACGCCGGGACAGGCGAAGGAGGATTTGACCATTCTTTTCGATGCATATAAAGAGTGTTATCCGTCGCTAAATGACCGGATGGAGGAAAAGGATTTCAATCGGTATAGAGACTCGCTCCTTGCCGGTATGACGGGAGATGTAGGTCTGATAGATTTCTGGTATATGGTCAGGAATACTACTTCAAGGGAGTTCCTGAATGACTCTCATTCAGGTATTGTCAGCCCCCTCCCAGTAAGAAACAGCGAGTCGGTTTTCCCTCATCTTTATTTAGGATATATTGGCGATTCTCTATTCGTGACAAGGGCGCCGAAGAATCTGAACCGCTTCATTGGTAAAGAGGTCGCATCCGTCAACGGAATAGCCGGTAAGGAAATAATACGCCATGCCGACATGTCGATGAAAGGGTTCGACCAGAAAGCGTATGGAGCAACATGCGAAGCCTGTCTTACAGGATGGAACCTGTTGTTCGGGGCCAAGGCTCATTCTCTTGAATCGACGGAGATTGTCTTTACGGACGGGGAAAGATATGTAGACCGTTGGGTTTCGTATGGATCGGTTATGCGTTATCCTGATAACAGTGCCTCCTCTTACACGATTGGCAGAAGAAGACCGGTTACTGACTCATACAGCTTCGAGGTGCTAAACGACAGTACTTTCTATTTCCGGCTTAATTCTTTCTCTCTGACGGAAACCGACATCCGGGAAATTGAACAGAATATTGTGCGTGCCTATAGTTATCCTGATATGGTAATAGATCTCAGAAATAATGAAGGTGGTGACAAGACAGTTATGGAGAGGCTGCTGTCCTTTTTCATATCGGAGCTTCCGGAGGGAATAAAACCATATGACATGGTTAATACAAATGGAACCTTCAAATCTGCCTGCTATTCGCAGAATATATCTGAAACGGATTCTCTTTTTGCTGATTATACTTACGATAAGGCAAGGAATGGATATATAAAGGATAATTCAATTTCAATTGAACCGCGCGATAGCACATACGGAGGAAGAATATACATTTTGACAGGGGAGGCAACTTATTCTGCGGCGGCTCTGTTTTCCTCTATCCTTGTACGTTCCGACAGAGCTGTGACTGTCGGGCGGGAAACCCCTGCGGGATATCATTACATGACCGCTGAGAAATTCATGGAGCTGCGTCTTCCGAACTCTTTCATTGTGGTCCGGATTCCACTTGTGAAATGTGTTTTTGATGAGGAAATCACTCCTCGTACTCCTGAGGGAAGAGGCTTGATTCCGGACTATGAAGTCCCTATTACATATGAAGAGGTTTATTTTGAAAAAAATGATATAATACTTGAGAAAGCGTTGGGCTTGATTAGGGAAGGATCGTTCCTGAATCATCCGGCCTTCAACCAGGAAGCGCCGTCAGGAGAAAGGAGCAAATTGCCGTTATATGTCTTGGCATTTATCGGTATTGCTGCAGCCTTTGCCGTTTCCCGGCGCTACAGACCAAGGACTTGAAAATCTGCATCGTTTTAGATGATTTTAATCTTTGCGGATATGCGAATTTTGGGTATCTTTGCGCATCTCAACAATCAATTCACATGAAAGTATCAATCATAATGGGATCTGTCAGTGACTACGACGTAATGTCTGGTGCTGAACAGGTCTTGTCCGACTTTGGAGTGGAGTTCGAGAAGAGGGTCATCAGCGCCCACAGGACTCCGGATCTCATGTATGAATACACAAAAGGAGCGAAAGACCGCGGTGTCGGCGTAATAATCGCCGGTGCAGGCGGAGCGGCACATCTCGCAGGAGTTGCCGCAGGACTCACTACTCTTCCGGTCATTGCAGTCCCTATGCAGACCAAGACTCTCGGCGGCCTCGATTCCCTTCTTTCGATGGTCCAGATGCCTACCGGAATCCCGGTTGCCACCGTCGCCATTGGAGGCGCAAAGAATGCGGCCTTGCTCGCGGTTGAGATACTCGCACTGTCCGATCCGGGACTCTCGGAAAAACTGGACAAATACAGACAGAAACAGGCAGAAAAAGTATTGAATTCCAAGATATAGAACATGAACAGCAACCGTATCTACGTCGAGAAGAAACCCCGGTTCCAGGTCGAGGCACGCAGCCTCAGGGAGGAACTTAACGAAAACCTTTCACTCTCGCTCGGCTCACTGCGGCTACTGAACGTCTACGACTTATTCGGCTTCACTCCAGAACTCCTGGAGAGGAGCCGTTTCCGCGTATTCGGAGAGGTAGTCACGGATACAGTGACCGATGAGATTGACCTTACTGACTCAAAATATATTGCCGTGGAGTACCTTCCGGGGCAATTCGACCAGAGGGCCGCATCAGCAGTCGACTGCGTGCACCTTATCGACCCTAAGGCCGATATCCGCATCAAGAGTTCGAGACTCCTCATATTGGACAAGGATGTGGACGACGAGACAATCGCCAGAATCAAGCATTATTTCATAAATGCAGTGGAGGCCCGCGAAAAGGATCTCTCAAAGCTCAGCGATACCGAGCACGCTCCGGTAAAGCCGGTCCCGGTACTCGAGGGCTTCAGGGAGCTCAAGGACAATGCCGCTTTCTGCCGCAAGATGGGACTCGCGATGAATGCCGACGACCTTCAGGAAGTCATCAACTACTTCACCGCCGAAGGCCGCGACCCGTCCGAGACCGAACTCCGTATCCTGGATACATACTGGAGCGACCACTGCCGCCACACGACCTTCACCACCGAACTTCAGGACATCAAGGTGGAAGATTCGTTCATCAAGGACGAGATAACCGGCAGCCTCAATCTCTATCTCAAGATGAGGAAGGAACTCGGCCGCGAAAACAAGCCCGTCCAGCTCATGGACCTCGCCACGATCGGCGCGAAGTACCTCCGCAAGAAGGGGCTTCTCGACGATATGGAGGTCAGCGAAGAGAATAACGCATGCAGCGTATATGTAGACGTGGACAATGACGGGGTTATCGAAAGATGGCTTCTCATGTTCAAGAACGAGACTCACAACCACCCTACGGAAATCGAGCCGTTCGGAGGTGCGGCCACATGTCTCGGAGGTGCCATCAGGGACCCTCTTTCAGGCCGTAGCTATGTCTATCAGGCAATGAGGGTGACCGGTGCCGGAAATATCTGGAAACCTGTCGCCGAGACAATCCCCGGCAAACTTCCGCAGAAAGTGATCAGCCGCAAGGCCGCCCACGGATACTCATCCTACGGTAATCAGATAGGTCTCGCCACAACCCATGTCCGCGAAATCGTGGACGAGGGATACACGGCAAAGAGAATGGAGATCGGAGCAGTCGTAGGAGCCGTCAAGGCATCTAACGTACGCCGCGAATCCCCGGCAGCCGGAGACGTCATACTGCTTCTCGGCGGCCGCACCGGACGCGACGGTATCGGCGGAGCTACCGGATCTTCAAAGGAACATACGGAGGCATCTCTGGAAACATGCGGCAGCGAGGTGCAGAAAGGTAACGCACCTGAGGAGCGCAAGCTCCAGCGTCTGTTCCGCAGGCCGGAAGTGACTTCGCTCATAAAGAAGTCCAATGACTTCGGAGCCGGCGGCGTCAGCGTCGCCATCGGCGAACTTGCCGACGGACTTGACATCTGGCTCGACCGCGTCCCTGTCAAGTACAGCGGCCTGAACAGCACCGAACTCGCTATCAGCGAGTCCCAGGAGCGTATGGCCGTTGTCGTTGAGGCTAAGGACGAAGCCGTGTTCACGGAATACTGCCGCAGCGAGAATGTAGAAGTCACCCATGTCGCAGAGGTGACCGACACAGCCAGAATGAGAATGTTCAACCATGGCGAGACGATCGTGGATCTCCGCCGTGATTTCATAAACAGCGCAGGTGCAAGGCATTTCGCCAAGGCCGAGATCGGAGCCGTCGAAGACAAGGATCCGTTTGTCGCCGAGCCTGCTACAGGCAAGCTGAAGGACCGTCTGGACGCCCTGATGCGCAGGCCGGACATATGTTCCCAGAGAGGACTCATCGAGATGTTCGACAGCACCATCGGCCGTTCGACAGTGCTGATGCCGTTCGGAGGAATGCTCCAGACTACCGAGACCCAGGTTTCGGTCCAGAAGCTCCCGACCTCCGGATATACCGATACCGCCAGCATCATGGCCTATGGATATGATCCTAAGCTCAGCGAGTGGAGTCCGTATCATGGCGCCGCTTACGCTGTTGTCGAGGCCTGTGCGAAGGTCGTCGCCGCCGGAGCCCGTTACGGGAAGATGCGTTTCTCTTACCAGGAGTACTTCGAGAGGATGACCTCCGATCCGAAGACATGGGGCAAGCCGCTTTCGGCCCTGCTCGGTTCGCTGAAGATGCAGGAGGCCTTCGGACTTCCGTCCATCGGCGGAAAGGACTCCATGAGCGGAACGTTCGAGGACATGCATGTACCTCCGACCCTCGTGGCTTTCGGTATCACCACAGTAAACGCAAATACTGTAATCTCTCCTGAGTTCAAGTGGGAGGGCAACAGCATATATCTCATAAAGCATACTCCGCTTGCCGACCATATGCCTGACACGGACCAGCTCAAGCGTAACTGGGATTTCGTATCGGAGCAGGTAGAGGCCGGGAACATCGTTTCCGGATTCGCAGTAGGCAGGGGAGGCGTCGCCGAGGCTCTCTGCAAGATGTCCTTCGGTAACGCTTTCGGAGTCAATGTCGATGTCGATAAGAAGGATCTCTATTGCGTCGCTCCTGGCTCGATAGTAGTCGAGACCGAGAAGGAACTGGATTTCGAGAATGCTATCCGTCTCGGTAATGTCACTTCTGGTGACGACGGTATCCGTATCAACGGAGAGTCGGCCGACGTATTCAGCCTGATGAAGGCCAACGAGGCGCACTGGTCGGAGATTTATCCTATCGAGAGCAAGCCTGACATGAAGCGTCTCCTTCCTAAGGGAATGGAGGGCGTCAAGCCGTTCAAGGCCCGCAAGTCAGACCTGCGTTATCCTGGAGAGAAGGTTGAGAAGCCTCTGGTATTCCTGCCTGTCTTCCCTGGAACCAACTGCGATTACGATACAGCCAAGGCTTTCCGCAAGGCCGGTGCCGAGACCCGTTTCGGAGTCTTCTGCAACCTTACGGAGCAGGATGTGCTGAACTCTATCGCTGAAATGAAGAAGAATATATCCGAGTGCCATATCCTCATGCTCAGCGGCGGATTCTCTGCCGGTGACGAGCCGGACGGCAGCGGAAAATTCATAGCCAATGTTCTGAACAACGAGGAAATCGCCGCAGAGATCCATGCCCTTCTCGACAGGGGAGGCCTTATTCTCGGTATCTGCAACGGATTCCAGGCCCTTGTGAAGTCAGGTCTTCTCCCTTACGGCCGTCTCGGCTGCGTAACTGAGGATTCACCTACTCTTTTCAGGAACGACATCAACCGCCATATATCCCAGATGGTGACCACACGTGTCGCCACGACCAATTCTCCTTGGCTCAGCGGAATGAAGATCGGCGACGATTATGAGATTGCCGTCAGCCACGGAGAGGGCAAGTTTGTCGTATCGGAAGAGCTTGCCCGCGAGCTCTTCGCTAACGGCCAGGTAGCCTTCCAGTATGTCAATCCGATTACCGAGGAAGTCACCATGGAATCTCCTTATAACCCTAATGGCTCATACTATGCCATCGAGGGTATAATAAGCCGCAACGGCCAGATTCTCGGAAAGATGGGCCACAGCGAGCGTTACGAACATAATCTTTTCAAAAACATCCAGGCCGCCGAGCTTGAACAGCCTCTGTTCGACAATGCGGTAAGATATTTCAGAGGAGAATAATATGTCCAGAGACGAAATCATCCACGACGGTGTATCGATCAAGATCTACGGCACCGACGAAGAGGACAAGGTAATAGTCCGCTTCACCGATGACATCACAGCCTACTACAAGATAAAGAAGGCCGTGATAAAGGACAAGGGGCTCTACTGCAACTGCATATCCAGCATGATATGCCGCGCCCTTGAAAAGGGCGGCGTCCCTACCTACTTCATACGCCAGCTCTCTGATACCGAGCAGCTCTGCTACAGGGCGGATGTCATTCCTATGGAAGTGATTGTCCGCAATGTGATTGCCGGCTCGATGGCCCAGAGACTCGGTCTGCAGGAGGGAACGGTGCCTGAAAGCACTATCTTCGACCTGTGCTACAAGTCGGAACCGCTCTGCGATCCGATAATCAACGACTACCATGCGATTGCTCTCGGACTCGTAACCCGCGAGGAACTCGACACGATCTACGAGCTTACCCGCAAGGTAAACGATATCCTTCGCCCGCTTTTCGCCGGTATAGGTATCACTCTTGTCGATTTCAAGATCGAGTTCGGCCGCCTTGCCGACGGAAGGCTCGTCGTAGCTGACGAGATCACCCCTGACAACGCCCGTTTCTGGGACATGGAGACGGGAATGCGTCTGGACAAGGACCGCTTCCGTCACGACAACGGCCAGGTAGGTGCAGCATACAGAACAGTCTATGAACGTCTAAAAACGGTGGCTAATGTTCAATAATCTTCATGAAGAATGCGGAGTCTTCGGCGTATGGGGAGTGCCCAACGCCGCAGAACTTACTTATTACGCTCTCCATGCCCTGCAGCATAGAGGCCAGGAAGGCTGCGGTATAGTAACTGTCTCCGACAACGGGGACATGCGCAGGGTGAAAGGTCTCGGTCTCGTCACCGAGGTCTTCGACAACGACAAACTCGCGACATTAAAAGGAAACTCGGCAATCGGCCATGTCCGCTACTCGACGACGGGTGGCGGCGGTATCGAGAATGTGCAGCCGTTCCTGTTCAGGCACGGTACCGGAGATTTCGCTCTTGCCCATAACGGCAACCTCGTCAACTCCGAGCAGCTGCGCAAATATCTGGAGGACAGAGGCTCTCTCTTCCAGTCGACTTCGGACAGCGAGATACTGGCCCATCTTATCAGAAAGAACCGCCTGTATCGCGAGGCGCCGCGTATCAACCAGATAATCGAGGCTCTGAACATGATAGAGGGCGCTTTCGCCTTCATCATCATGACCAAGAACCGTATCTATGTAGCACGGGACAAGTACGGTCTCCGTCCTCTGGCCCTGGGCCGTCTTGGCGACGGTTATGTCGTCAGCAGCGAGACCTGCGCTTTCGGAGTCATCGGAGCGGAGTATATCAGGGACATCTATCCGGGCGAGGTCCTCACTATCGACCACCACGGAATCCGTTCCCGCAAGTACTCCGAGTATCAGCGCCACGCCATGTGCGCCATGGAATATATCTATTTCTCCCGTCCGGACAGCGACATCGAAGGAGTCAATGTCCATACTTTCCGCAAGGAGTCGGGAAAACTGCTCTGGCAGGAGTCTCCGGCAGATGCCGATATCGTCATCGGTGTTCCGGATTCCAGCCTCAGCGCCGCCATGGGTTATTCCGAAGCCAGCGGCATACCTTATGAGATGGGTCTGATCAAGAACAAATATACGGGACGTACATTTATCCAGCCTTCCCAGGAGATGAGAGACAAGGGCGTCAAGATGAAACTTTCTGCCGTACGCTCCATCGTGGGCGGCAAGAGGGTAGTCCTGATTGACGATTCAATTGTACGCGGTACCACGTCGCTGCGTATCGTCAGGATGCTGCGTGATGCCGGGGCGAAGGCTGTCCATGTGCGTATCGCCAGCCCTATGATCAAGTTCCCATGTTTCTATGGAGTAGATATCTCTACCTACGATGAGCTTCTTTGTGCCCGGAGGACTCTGGAGCAGTCCTGCGAGTTCATCGGAGCGGATTCGCTTGCCTTCCTTTCGGAAGAATCGCTGTTCAAGGCAGGCCAGAGAGCCGATCTCTGCCTTGCATGCTTCAGCGGCAATTACCCGACGGCTCTCTACAGCAGGATTGAAGAGGCCAATAAAGACGGAAAATTTTAAATTATACGATAATGGCTATTAATTACGAGAAAGCAGGCGTGAGCCTTGAGGCGGGATATGATGTTGTCCGCCGTATCAAGAAACACGTGAAATCTACTGACAGACCCGGAGTGATGGGTAATATCGGATCCTTCGGAGGAATGTTCGACCTCAGCGCGCTGAATGTCAAGGAGCCTATCCTTGTAAGCGGCACTGACGGTGTCGGCACTAAACTCAAGATCGCATTCGAGATGGACAAGCATGACACTATCGGTATCGATGCCGTTGCCATGTGCGTAAACGACGTGCTCGCCCAGGGGGCGGAGCCGCTCGTCTTCCTGGACTATGTCGCCCAGGGAAAGACCTATCCTGAGGTAGTAGAGGCTATCGTTTCGGGAGTCGCTGAAGGATGCCGCCAGGCTGGATGTGCCCTTGTCGGCGGAGAGACTGCCGAGATGCCGGGCATGTATGCCGATGGCGAGTATGATATCGCAGGCTATACTACCGGAGTCGTCGAGAAGTCCAAGCTGATTGACGGTACGAAGGTGAAGGTCGGCGACGTCCTCGTCGGAATCGCTTCTACGGGAGTCCATTCCAACGGTTTCAGCCTTGTCCGCAAAGTGTTCTCCGATAATAAGCTGGATCTTCACAAGGTCTATCCGGAGCTCGAAAGCGACCAGCCGCTCGGCCTCGTCGCCCTTACTCCTACGAGAATCTACGTAAAGCAGGTTCTGGACGTTATCCGTAACTGCGATGTCCATGGAGTCGCCCACATCACTGGTGGCGGCTTCGATGAGAATATTCCGCGAATCCTCCGCGAAGGTCAGGGAATCCATGTCGAGGAAGGTACATGGACTATCCTTCCTATCTTCCGCTTCCTCGAGAAGTACGGCAAGATCGGCCACCGCGAGATGTTCAATATCTTCAACATGGGTATCGGCATGGTGCTCGCCCTCGACGAGTCCGAGGCTTCCAAGGCCATAGAGATTCTCGCTAAGTATGGAGATAAGGCTACAGTAATCGGCAAGGTTACCGACAAGCCTGGAGTAGATATCAAGTTGCTTTAAAATTTTTAAACATATATTCAAAATGAGAGCGTTAATCAGCGTAAGTGACAAGACAGGCGTAGTAGAGTTCGCCAAAGAACTGGTTGCCCTCGGATGGGAGATCCTCTCTACGAGCGGCACCATGAAAATGTTGAAAGAGGCAGGCGTGCCTGTGACCAGCGTAAGCGACGTCACCGGCTTCCCTGAGATCTGCGACGGTCGCGTAAAGACTCTTCATCCGAAAATCCATGGAGCCCTTCTGGCCCGCCGCGACATCGAGGACCATATGAACCAGCTCAAGGCCAATGGTATCGAGAAGATCGACCTCGTATGCGTAAACCTCTATCCTTTCCGCGAGACAATCGCAAAGCCTGATGTTACTATGGAGGATGCTGTCGAGCATATCGACATAGGCGGCCCTTCAATGCTCCGTAGCGCAGCAAAGAACTGGGCTTCAGTCACCGTGCTCGTCAATCCTTCGGATTATGCTACCGTAATCTCCGAGCTCAAGGCCAATGGCAATACTACTCCTGAGACTCGTCTCCAGCTTTCGGCAAAGGCTTATACCCATACTGCCGAGTATGATATGGCCATCTCCGCTTACATGCGCGCCCAGGCCGGCCTGAGCGAGAAGCTCTTCCTCGAGTTCGAGGAGAAGCAGGCTCTCCGTTACGGCGAGAACCCTCACCAGGAGGCCAAGTTCTACAAGTCTCTCAATACTGTTCCTTATTCTCTCGCAACTGCAGAGCAGCTCAACGGAAAGGAACTTTCATACAATAATATCCAGGATGCCAATGCCGCTCTCTGCATCGTACGTGAGTTCTCAGAACCATTCTGCGTAGGCCTCAAGCATATGAACCCTTGCGGTTCCGCAGTAGGCAAAGATGTAGTTGACGCTTGGCAGAAGACATACGAGGGCGACAAGACTTCCATCTTCGGCGGTATCGTCGCTTTCAACCGCGAGGTCAATCTCGCAGTCGCAGAGCTTCTCAAGCCTATCTTCCTTGAGATCATCATGGCTCCTTCCTTCGCTCCGGACGCTCTCGAGCTCCTCAGCACCAAGAAGAATCTCCGTCTGCTCAAGGTGGACATGAGCTCCAAGGGCGGAGTGCAGAAGCAGTATGTCAGCGTAAACGGCGGTCTCCTTGTCCAGAACCAGGATATCGATACCAAGAAAGTCGTTGCAGAGATGTGCGTGACCGAGGCTAAGCCTACGGCAGCCCAGCTCGCCGACCTCGACTTCGGCTGGCATATCGTAAAGCATGTAAAGTCCAACTCTATCGTCATCGCCAAGAATGGAATGACCTACGGAGTGGGCGCCGGCCAGATGAACCGTATCGGTTCTGCCGAGATCGCTCTCAAGCAGGCTTCAGCTACTCTCGGCGGAAATCTCGAGGGTTGCGTGATGGCTTCCGACGGATTCTTCCCGTTCGATGACTGCGTTGATATTGCTGCCCAGTATGGCATCAAGGCTATCGTCCAGCCGGGAGGTTCCGTACGTGATGAGGATTCGATCAAGAAGGCAAACGAAAATGGCATCACCATGCTTATGACTGGTGAGCGTCATTTCAAGCACTGATAATCGTTATGAAGAACGTATTGGTAGTAGGCGGCGGTGGAAGAGAGCATGCGATCGTGGATGCTCTCTCCCGCAGTGCCAAAGTCGGAAAAATATATTGCGCTCCCGGTAATGCCGGAATTGCAGCCCAGGCTGAATGTGTCCCGATAAAGGATTCTGACATTGAAGGCCTTCTCTCTTTCGCCAAGGAAAAGGGTATCGACCTTACCGTGGTTGGACCTGAGGTCCCTCTTTCAGCTGGAATCACCGACCGTTTCGCTTCCGCCGGTCTCCGCGTCTTCGGTCCTTCGAAGGCTGCCGCCCAGATCGAGGCGAGCAAGGATTTCGCCAAGAGACTCATGGCCAAGTACAATGTGCCTACCGCCGCATACAAGACATTCGAGTCTTATGACGAGGCTCTCGAGTATGTCCGTGGCGGCCGTTTCCCTATAGTGCTCAAGTATGACGGACTTGCCGCAGGCAAGGGAGTCGTCATCCCGGAGACTTTCGAGGAAGCTGAGGCTACTCTCAAGGACATGCTTCTTGACGACAAGTTCGGCAAGGGCAGGGTAGTGGTCGAGGAGTTCCTCACCGGCCCTGAGTTCAGCTTGCTGAGTTTCGTGGATGGCGAGAGGGTGTTCCCTATGGTTCTCTCCCAGGACCACAAGCGCGCATACGAGGGCGACAAGGGCCCTAACACAGGAGGCATGGGCGCATATACTCCGCTTCCTTTTGTGACCCCTGAGGACGAGAAATATGCTCTCGAAAAGATCATGAAGCCGGTTGCCGCCGCTATGGTCGCAGAGGGCTGTCCTTTCAAGGGCGTGCTCTACGGCGGACTCATGAAGACACCTGACGGAATCAAGGTCATCGAGTTCAACTGCCGGTTCGGAGATCCGGAGACGGAGGTCGTGCTTCCTCGCCTTGAGTCCGACATATATGACGTATTCTCCGCCATTTCTGACGGCACTCCGATGCCTGAGCTGAAATGGTCTGACTCTGCCGTGATGGGCTTCGTGATGGCCTCCAAGGGCTATCCTGGCTCATATGAGAAGGGCTTTGCAATCGATGGTCTGGACAAGGCCGCCGAGGATCCGGACGTGCGTATCTACCATATGGGCACGAGCCTCAAGGATGGCAAAGTATGCACTTCAGGCGGCCGCGTACTCATGGTCCTTGCATCCGCTGCGGATCTGCAGGCCGCCCATGATAAGGCGCTCGCTGCCGTTGAGAAGGTCGAGTGCTCTAATCTGTTCTATCGCCGGGATATCGGCTGGAGGGTTTTGTAAATTAATGATAATTATATGATAATCAGTGGAAAAGATCTTTCGGCCAAGATGAAGGCCGAGATGGCGGAGCAGGTCGCAACCTTCCCTGCGAAGTATGGCCGAGTACCGCATCTGGTCGTGATCCTCGTCGGAGAGGATCCTGCCAGCCAGTCTTATGTACGTGGCAAGGGTAAGGCTTGCGAGGTGGTCGGCATCAAGAACACTACCATACTCAAGCCTGCTTCTATCACGGAACAGGAACTCCTTGACATTATTGCAGGTCTCAATGCGGATCCTGAGGTTGACGGCATCCTTGTCCAGCTTCCTCTTCCGGACCATATCAACGAGGCCCGTATCATCAATGCCATCGACAAGAGCAAGGACGTGGATGGATTCCATCCTCTGAATGTTGCCGCACTCTGGATGAAGGAGCCGTGCACGGTTGCCTGCACCCCTAAGGGTATCATCCGCATGCTGGATGAGGCCGGAGTGGAGATCAAGGGCAAGAGGGCCGTCGTAATCGGTCGCAGTCAGATCGTAGGTCTCCCTGTTGCGAAGCTGCTTCTTGACAGGAATGCAACCGTTACCATCTGTCATTCAAGGACCAAGGACCTTGCTGCAGTATGCCGCGAGGCTGAGATCCTCGTGGTCGCTATCGGACGTCCTAAATTCGTCACTGCCGACATGGTTTCCGAGGGCGCTGTAGTGATCGATGTCGGAGTCAACAGGAATCCTGAGACAGGAAAGCTCTGCGGCGACGTGGATTTCGATGCCGTCGAGCCAAAGGCTTCGGTAATCACTCCGGTTCCGGGAGGCGTCGGTCCTATGACCATAACCTGCCTCATGGAGAACACCATCGAGTGCTTCCTTGCCAAGCAGAAATAATCTGTCAGATCAATCTATATCGCCGGATCTCCTTCTCATGGACGGTCCGGCTTTTTTTTGTATGGTCCAGACAGAGACTGTCCAAAAGCCGGTGGAACTCTTCTCCATGGTTCGGATGTCTAAGGTGGCAGAGCTCGTGCAGAATTACATAATCTGAAAGCTCCTGCGGCAGCCTCATCAGGTTGAGGTTGAGATTTATGTTTTTTCTTGCGGAACAGCTGCCCCAGTTGCTGCTGTTGTGCTTTATGAAGACTTTGTTGTACTGGAAACCGTATTTGTCGGCCAGTTCTGCGAGCCTTGCGGGGAGATAGGCTTTCGCTTGTCTGCGCAGGTTCTCTATGATCAGGTTCTTCTGGGTTTCGGTCGTTTCTTCATCGGAGAACAGTCTTCCTGTTTCGTCGGGACCGTAACTGCCGCTTTTTGTGCGGACTCTTTCCAGGGTCTTGCGAGCCCATTCCCTTTTAGCGGTCAGGAATGCTATGCCTATGCCATATGGCACCCATCTCGGTACAGTCACGATCACGCCTTTTTCGGCGGTCACCCTTATGCTGACCCGCCTCGCGGCCGCGCTTTTCCGTAGCGTGACCGTCCCCAGCGTCTTGTCCGTAACAGTCTTCTCTCTCATATCGCAAATATACACAATTCCTCTGAAATCTCGGGAAGACGGTTCTCTCCACACTTTCTTTTAAGCCGGAATTGGCGACTGCCTCCAGTGACCGTGGCCACCCTCGGCCACGTAAGAGGGAGGGGCCCGGCCGTAAGGCTGGGAGGGGTCGAGCGAAGCGAAGACGTCACCGGAGGAAGTCGCCAATTCTGGCCGGAGAAGAAAAAAAAAGGGCGGCCCGGAGGGTCGCCCTTGGTTATGAAGTGGTCTCTGCTAAAGATCGTTCATTTCCTTTTCGTAGTCTTCGGCGCTTGTCACGACGATATCCTGGTATTCCTTGAGACCGGTACCGGCAGGAATAAGGTGACCGCTGATGACATTCTCCTTAAGACCTTCGAGGTTATCGACACGAGCTCTGATCGCTGCCTCGGAGAGAACCTTGGTAGTCTCCTGGAAGGAAGCTGCAGAAATGAAGCTGTCAGTCTTGAGGGCTGCTCTTGTGATACCCTGGAGTACCTGTCTTGCAGTTGCAGGACGAGCCTCGCGAACGGCCATAAGCTTAAGTCCCTGACGCTCGAGCGACTGATTCTCATTCCTCATCTCACGGGCAGAGATAATCTCGCCTGCAGAATACTTCTGGGAATCGCCGGCTTCGGTAATGAAGAACTTACCATAGATACGGTCGTTGGCATCCATGAATACCCACTTGTCGACAAGCTCGTCAGGCAGGAATTCAGTATCGCCCGGGTTGCCGATCTGCACCTTGCGCATCATCTGACGAACGATGATCTCGAAGTGCTTGTCGTTGATCTTCACACCCTGGAGACGGTAAACCGCCTGAACTTCGTTGACGATATACTCCTGGGCCTTTACAGGACCGAGGATATTGAGGATATCGGTAGGAGAGATACCACCGTCTGAAAGCCTTGTACCGGCCTTGACGTAGTCGTTCTCCTGGACAAGAATCTGCTTTGTAAGAGGCACGAGATAGTGCTTCTCTACGCCGCTGCGGTTCTTGACCACAATCTCACGGTTACCCCTCTTGATCTTACCCATGATAACCTCACCGTTGATTTCGGAGATGATTGCAGGGTTAGAAGGGTTACGGGCCTCGAAGAGTTCGGTAACTCGTGGGAGACCTCCCGTGATATCGCTTGACTTACCGATAGCACGTGGAATCTTGATGATCACATCGCCGATCTTGACCTCCTGACCATCGGAAGGAATAACGTGGGCGCCTACAGGCAGGTTGTACTGCTTGAGGACATCGCCATTCTTGCCGAGGATGAGGATTGAAGGGTTCTTCGTCCTGTCTCGGGACTCGATGATGACCTTGTCGGTATTGAGGGCAAGCTCATCGGCAGCCTCTACACGGAATGTAGAACCTTCGATCATGTTGTCGAAACGTACTGTACCGGCAGTCTCGACGATTGTGATAGCGTTGTATGGATCCCACTCGCAGATACGGTCGCCCTTGACAACAGAATCTCCGTCTTTCTTGAAGAGAACTGAGCCGTAAGGCACGTCGTACTGGGAGTATGTGATACCTGTGTTCTCATCGAGGATTCTCACCTCAGTCATACGGCTGACGACAACATCCTGAGTCTCACCGGTGTCGGATACTCTCTGGATAGTCCTGAGCTCTTCGAACTGAAGCTTACCATTGTACTTGGACTCGATAGAAGAATCGGCTGCGGTGCTGGATGCAGTACCACCGACGTGGAAGGTACGGAGGGTAAGCTGAGTACCTGGCTCACCGATAGACTGTGCAGCGATAACGCCGACAACTTCACCCTTCTCGACCATACGGCTGGTAGCGAGGTTACGTCCGTAGCACTTAGCGCAGACACCCTTGCGGGATTCGCAGGTAAGAACGGAACGGATCTCGATCTGCTCGATAGGAAGAGAATCGATCAGGTTGGCAACATCCTCCTTGATCTCCTCTCCGGCGTGGATGATAAGCTCGCCGGTGAGCGGGTTGAAGATATCGTGGACAGAAGTACGGCCGAGGATACGCTCGCCGAGGGACTCGACAACCTCATCCTTGTTCTTGATCGCAGTAGCGATAAGACCGCGGAGTGTGCCGCAATCCTCTTCTGTGATGATCACATCGTGGGATACGTCAACGAGACGTCTGGTAAGGTAACCTGCATCCGCAGTCTTGAGGGCGGTATCGGCAAGACCCTTACGTGCACCGTGGGTAGAGATGAAGTACTCGAGCACTGTCATTCCTTCCTTAAGGTTGGAGATGATAGGGTTCTCGATAATTTCAGCTCCGGCCGCACCGGACTTCTGAGGTTTTGCCATAAGGCCTCGCATACCGCAAAGCTGCTTGATCTGCTGGGTTGAACCACGGGCTCCGGAATCCAGCATCATGTAAACCGGGTTGAAACCGTTCTGGTCTGCTGAAATCTGCTTCTGCACGATACCGGTAAGACGGTTGTCGATAGAAGTCCAGAGGTCGATCACCTTGTTGTAGCGCTCGTTGTTTGTGATAAGACCGAAAGAGTAGTTGGCCTTGATCTCTTCCACCTGCTTGTAACCCTCGTCGATGAGGTTGGTCTTCTCCTCAGGGATGAGGACGTCACCGAGGTTGAAGGAGATACCGGCTCTGAAGGCGCGGTCGTAACCGAGGTTCTTGATATCGTCAAGGAACTTGGCGGTGCGGGTAACACCGGTGTGCTTGATGACGTTTGTAATGATCTTACGGAGAGATTTCTTTCCGAGTACTTCATTTACAAACGGAACTTCTTCAGGAACATACTGGTTTACGATGATCCTACCGGCAGTAGTCTCTACGAGCTCTTCGCCCTTTGAGAGGTCCTGCTTGTCTTTCGGAAGTCTTACTTTTATCTTTGCATGGAGTTCGATAGCCTTCTCGTTGAGGGCTACGATAACCTCCTCAGGTCCGTAGAATGACATTCCCTCACCCTTTGCACCAGGACGAATCTTGGTGATGTAGTACAGACCGAGCACCATATCCTGTGAAGGCACGGTGATAGGAGTACCGTTGGCAGGGTTAAGAATGTTCTGGCTACCAAGCATAAGGAGCTGAGCCTCCATGACGGCTGCATTGCCGAGCGGGAGGTGGACGGCCATCTGGTCACCATCGAAGTCGGCGTTGAATGCCGTACATGCGAGAGGGTGCAGCTGGATAGCCTTTCCTTCAATCATCCTTGGCTGGAAAGCCTGGATACCGAGACGGTGCAGGGTAGGTGCACGGTTGAGGAGCACCGGATGACCCTTCATCACGTTCTCGAGGATGTCCCAGATAACCGGATCCTTGCGGTCTACGATCTTCTTGGCAGACTTCACAGTCTTCACGATACCGCGCTCGATGAGCTTACGGATGATGAACGGCTTGTAAAGCTCGGCTGCCATGAATTTAGGAAGACCGCATTCATGCATATTGAGTTCA
>Ga0256407_10001986_pt1 | contig 40610 bp, 44 predicted proteins | sample RumenRJG_04DNA_FD_193489 | JGI IMG/M metagenome (GOLD analysis project Ga0256407, IMG submission 193489) | Bovine rumen microbial communities from Lethbridge, Alberta, Canada - RJG_04 | ecosystem: Host-associated > Mammals > Digestive system > Stomach > Rumen | place: Canada: Alberta... | reverse complement strand
TATTTGCCATAATTAATCATTAATTTCTTCCGTAGTTATCATCTTGTACTGATAGTCTTGATTGTCCTCGATTTCCAGTATTCTGTATCGTCTTTGTTGGTATTCTACTTCGTCATATCCCTCGCATTTAACGTATCTGTGGATTTGGAATTGCTTGTTGTATAGATAGGCTATATCTTGGTTTTCATTTGTTCTCCCCCCACCATTATGTATTATTCTTGCTCTTGTACAGATAATACAATCGTCCTCTTTTATCATTGAGCCACTTTCGTCTTGCACATACTTTGTTTTGATTATTCTTACTGGATGTTTAAAAAGTCCGCCACTAGCCATTGCAACAACATTTATTTGAATTGTTATTATTAAGATTCTTCGGATTGTAATTGCGATATAAATCCAAAAGGTATTCAAAAGCGTGAGGTATCTTAACAGCATTGGAATGAGTTATGGTTTCCCTATCATCGTAGTAAGTGCCACATAACAATAGTATAGCGTGTGCTAGTGCCGATGGTATATCCCCATTTTCATCTTCAAGATTTGAAAACTTATCATCAATTGCTCTTTCTACCGCTTCTTGACAAACCATTATCAAATGTGCAAGATACAAATCATCACCATTAAACCAAGCATCCAGATTTAAATGCCTTTTCAACAAATCTATATCAATATATAATTTCTGGTTGGTCATATTTTTTTTCAAATCTTGTTTTTAATAATATCCCCCTAAATAATAGGGGGATTTAATTTATTCAACTTCAGCAATTGCAAATGCTTCTGGGCGAACTACAACACCGTCAACGAAAGCATTGATAATAATCATTACTTGACCATTAATCAAATTTGCACTGTCGCGTACAACATCAATCTGTACGTTGTCCCAATTTGCTATAACCAAATTGCTCCAATCACCGTAAACAATCTTACCAGAAGGTACGTGTGCTGTGCAAAGTGCTTGTGTACCGTCAATTTCATTACCTTCCATTACAAGTTGGGTAGATTTGGTTGATTTTGCCATATTTCTCAACGATGCTTTAGCAGATGGAGAAACAATATATTTGCAAGCATTTAAATCAACACCTACTTCCTCAACACCTTCTTCAAGAGTAGTGATGCCACTGAAATCCTCAACAGCACCAGTTGTGATAGCAGTGTATGAGAAAAGACCTGCTGGAGTGTAAGCATTACCTGCGCCATTACCCAAAAGGGTTGCTTCAAGTTTGTCAGAAAGTGCTTTTGAAATCTCGTTTCTAATAGCATTTTCAACACCAATAGAATCTTGTGCAAGCAATTGCAAAGATACTGGGTAATAAGCAGTGATTCTCTTTGGAGAAAGCACAGCCTTTGTGATATTGCCACTACCGTCAGCAGCAGCACCCAATTCTGTCTGGAATGCACAAGTTGCCTTGCCCATCAAAGGAATCTGAATGTTGTTCTTGATACCACTAATAACTCTTGCACCAGCGTTAACCAATTGGTTCTTGGTGTAAAGCGATTCCCAAGGATTCCATACATCTGTTACGATTATATCTTCTCCCTCATCCGAAACAGAATATGCACGATTTTCAACCTCATTGAGATTAATCTTCTTGCCAGTTTCTGCGGCATTTCTTAATTCCGCAACTAAACTAAATCTTTTTTCCATTTTAGTAATATTACTTTTATTTCTTTTATTATTTTCTTCTTTTTCCTCTGGCTTATCTTCTTCCTCTTGCTTTTCTTCTTCCTTTGGTTCTTCTGGTTTATCATCAGATTCCTCTTTGGTTTCATCATCAGCCTTTGGTTCATCATCAGCCTTTGGTTCTTCATCAATGTTTCTCAATTCTTCCACCTCTTTCTTGATTTGCTCTATCCTTTCCTTTTCATCCTCATTCAATTCACGGATTTCAGATTTCGCATTATCATAGATAGCGTGTATTTCATTTCTCAATTCTTCCAATGTCATAATATGATAAATGTCATTTATATTAATAACGATTAAAAAACAAACTATGTTAATTATCAAATAATTCGTCAAGTTCCTTTAATTCCGCATCAAGTTTTTCCTCTATCGCTTTGGATTCATCAAGTTTTCTTGTGTATGCACTAGTTGCTGCATATGCTGCATTATATACTGGACTGATGTCATACAGTTTATCTATCTTGTAAATATCTCTGTACAATACACCGTTTCTCTTTGTCCATTTCTCTGACCCCTCATCCTTGCTTACAGTAAATGCAAACGATGCTTCAAATAAATCACCTCTCTTGCACAACTCAACACATTCATCACCAGCATTGGTGTGTGGTGCTTCAAACTCATATCTTACACCAACCTCATCTACCGTTAATTTCAACGAGCCGTTACCATATCTTGAACGAGCCAAAACCTTATCATCATCGTGGTTTAATTTCGCAATCACATCCGAATTCTTTATCGTTTCCTCTGTTATCGCTCCCCTATGTATCACCTCTGTAAATCCAAGGTCTCTGCTCTCACTTTCAAAGACAACCGCATAGCCATATACTGTGCGGTTATCTTCTACGCTCTCTATCGAATTGAATCTATATTCCTTTTCCATAATAAGTGCGTTTATTTTAATTATTATGCATTTTCAACAGTCCATCCACTTGGAATACCGCTATCACCAGTTGGTAATGTTGCATTGGTTGCCTTGACAAATGTACCCGTTGCTGATACATAAGATACCCAATTTTCCAAACAATTTTCTGCTGATATATCTGTTGCAAACATCTTTATGTAATTAAGACTTGTACAGCCATTGAATAATTCTTGATAGCAACCCTCACCATCTTCTGTTGTCAAAGTTGTTGCTGGTAATTCTGGTGCTTGTGTCAAACTTGTACAACCTCTGAACATACCATAATAGCAAGCACCAACCAAAGTGGTTGCTGGTAATTGTGGTGGTGTGGTTAAACTTGTACAATCACTAAACATTCCGTCATAACATTTATTCAATGTTTCTGATGGCAATACAAGATTTTCAGCACTTACAAGCATTTCATTACCATTGAACATATATCCAAACTTTATCTCTCTTCCATTATAGTCCAATGATGTTTGTCCAGTGAAATCATCACCATAAATAAGAGACATTATGTTTCCTTGTACTTCAAATTGTGCTGTACCATAACCAATGTTGAATAAGCAAGGCATATCACTATACCATTCTATATCTGGATTGTCATACAAATTAGTTGCATCATATTTCAACATAATTGTATCACCACTCTGTACATTAAAGGTTATTATGGATGGGCCATCATTTTCTTCATAAGGTGCAACAGCCCACGTTTCTCCATTATCAGTTGAATACTCAATTTCACACCAACCCATTGCTCCTTCACCTTGGTCAAAATAATCACAACCATATACATTTATAGTACCATCCTCTTTTGCTACAATTGTGAAATAGTCATTTGCATAATCGTGTTCTGGTGTAAAATCTTCAACAGTCCAACCATTTGGAATACCATCACTGCCAGTTGGTAATGATGTCATTGATGCTGCCTTTACAAATGTACCGCTATTTGCTACATTGCCAACCCAACCACTCAAGCAAGCATCTGCTGAAATATCAGTTGCAAGCATCTTAATGTAATTCAAACTTGAACAACCATAGAACATACCAGTATAACAACCCGAAACCAATGTAGTTGCTGATAAGTCTGGAGCAGTTGTTAAACTTGTACAACCATTGTACATATTCAAATAACAACTATTTGCCAATGCTGTTGCTGGCAATTCTGTAGCGGCTGTTAATGCAGTACAACCTTGGAACATATTTGCATAACAATTGCTTGTCAATCCAGTTGATGGTAATTGTGGTGCTGCTGTTAATGATGTACACTTTGAGAACATACGTTGATAGCAAGCATTTGCCAATGTGGTTGCTGGTAATGATGGTGCGGTTGTCAAACTTGTACAGCCACTAAACATACCGCTATAACAAGAAGGTGTTAATGTTGTTGCTGGTAATTGAGGTGCAGTAGTCAAGGATGTACAACCATAAAACATATCATAATAGCATTCTCCAGTCAATGATGTTGCTGGCAATGAAAGATTTTCAGCATTAACAACCTTTGTATATTGTAACAACTCTTTACCAACTTTTTTTGTTAAACTTGTTTGATTCTTGAAATTATCACCATAAGCCAATGACATTATGTTACCTTGAACGTCAAATGATGCTGTTGAGTTTCTAAACTTGCCATATGTAGCACCAAACGCTGTTGTCATTTCACCTTTCCACATAACAGAATCACCACTATTCGCATTAATTGTTACGCTTGTTGCTGGTGTTGACCACGTTTTACCTTGGTCGGTTGAATAGGATATTGTATTCGCTGTTGTTGAACAACTGAAATTAAATGTACCACCGCTTGTTACCACAAATTCCAAATAGCGTTTTGAATAGTCATACTGATACAATTCAATATCACCGTCAGAACAGTGAATAACATTTGTAATCCACGTATCTTCATCCCAGAAATCACCGTAGGTAATTCCACTCCATTGTGCCTTTGTGCCGTTATAATTAAATTCCTCAATTGCCACACCCTTGAAAGCATCAGCAGTAATTGCCGTTACACTTGTTGGTACTGTGAATGCAGTGAATGCACAATCCTTGAACGATTCTCTACCGATTCTCTGGACGCTTGGCATATATATGTCATCCAATGCTGAACAACCATCAAAGGCATTATCTCCAATTGATGTTGCACTGACTGGAATTGAAACGTATTCCAAATCGGTACAACCACTGAAAGCATTTGCACCAATCGCTGTGACATCACTTGCAAATTCCAACACACACTTTGTCTCATAAGCGGTATTCGAAACAACAGTACCTATCGCACTTGCTGCGTATGGCTCTACAACATCACCAGAAACAGAATTGTACCAAATCTGTTTTGTGGTTTGCTCCATAGGCTCTGTTTCGTATTCCCACTCCATTGTGCTGCCGCTATATATCTTCAGTATGTTCTGACCACGATAATAAGCGGCTTTTACGTTTTCATAATTTATATTCATAATTTTAAGGTAATTCTGTTTCTTCTTCAATTAAGTATAATGTTTTATCATCTGGTTCATCAAGTGCATCGTATTCGGCTTGGGTCATCGTTTCAACCTTAACCATTTCGTCACCACCAGATATAACTGAAATGTATTCCTTAAACTCACCGTCAATGTTGTTGGTTGCGAAATACACGTTCTGCGAATCTTTTACGTACACCAATACCTCTGATGTCAATCCGCTTGGGTAGTATGCTTCATACTCCTCTTGTGTCTCAAATACTTGTAGATACTTCATTTAGTTATATTTATTTATTTCTTTTATTTTTATCTCTATTATACCAATATGTGTAAGGGTTAAACTCACTAGCGGTTGTGCCACCGCTAGTGATGTTGTTTAATTTAATCGTCAGTTTATCTCGATATACCTCTGCCATTTTATTAAATACCGTTTAATAATTATTCATTCTGTACTGTCCAACCAGTAGGAATACCATTATTACCACTTGGTATTGTTGTGTTTGCATCCTTTACAAATGTACCACTTGCTGAAACTCCATTAACCCAATTTGTTAAACAATCAGTTGCACTTATGTTAGTTGCAAGCATCTTGATATAATTAAGGCTAGAACAGTTTTGGAACATATATTGATAACAATATTGAGCCAATGTAGTTGCTGATAAGTATGGTGCTGTTGTTAATGATGTACAGTTTTTGAACATACCACGATAGCAAGCATAATCCAATGTTGTTGCTGGTAGTGATGAAACATTTACCAAATTTGTACAACCACTGAACATATATTCATAACAATAATCAATCATAGTAGTTGCTGATAATTGTGGTGTAGCAGTTAATTGTGTACAACCTTTGAACATACTAGCATAACAACCATTTTCCAACGCTGTTGCATTCAACTGTGGTGCTTGTGTTAATGATGAACAAAAAGCAAACATAGATGCATAACAACTATTAGCCAAAGTAGTGGCTGGTAATTGTGGTGCGTTTACCAATGACGAGCATTCTTGGAACATATAAGAATAACACTGCTGTGTCATAGCAGTTGCTGGTAATTGTGGTGCAGCAGTTAAACTTCTACAAACTTGAAACATTGCATAATAACACTTGTTAGCCAAAGTAGTTGCTAGTAATTGTGGTGCTTGTGCCAAACTTGTACAACCACTGAACATTGCTTCATAACAACTACTAGCCAATGTGGTTGCTGGCAATTGTGGTGCTTGCGTTAAGGATGAACAGCCATTGAACATATAATAATAACAACTATTAGCCAAAGTGGTAACTGTTAATGTTGGTGCTGTTGTTAATGATGTGCATCTATTAAACATAAGACTATAACAACTTTCTGCCAATGTTGTTGCTGGTAGTTTAGGTGCTGATGTCAAATATGTACAATCACTGAACATACCCTCATAACAACTTTGAGTACATACTGTAGGTTGCAATACAAGATTACTTGCATCAACAACCTTTGTTTTATAGAACAATCTATAGAAATCCCTATTTAGTGAACCACTTCTATTTGGAAATTCGGTATTTCCCCAGTGGTCATCCTTGCCCCAAATCAACGATAATGCGTTACCCTCAACGTTAAACGATGCTGTGGATGCACTGAATGTGCCAACTTCTCCTAAATGATTCTCACCAGCCCACATCACAACATCACCACTACTAACATTTACTGTTATACTGTTTGTTGTCATCTGTGACCACGTAGCACCACTATCTAGCGAATACTGTATACCGTAATCAATAATATCGCTTGGAGTCCATTGGAATGTACCACTGTCAAGTGCAATTAATGTAAGGAACTGTTTTGAATATCCCGTTGGTGTTGGTGATTCCAATTCCCAACATAAAGTATCACCAGCAAATACCCTTTGTAAATCAGTTGTTCCTAACTTTATGTTTGAATAATCCTTATATATTACTGCCATAATTAACTTGATTTTTCTATACAATAGATAGTGTTATTATCGTATGATGGTAGTGCTTCGTACTGGGCTTGTGTACCAATCCATATTTGAGGTACTACGATGTTTCCACTACCAACTATTGATGCATTATTTATTGTCTTTAAATCTGATGCTACCAGATAGCCACTGTCATTTGTCAAATCACTCACGTTGGTTGGAATGTCACCACTAACACTTTGCAAATCCGCTTGTGTAGCATACAATGTATCTGCTGATGCCTTTGTCAAATAATTGCCAATTGGCTGATATATTGTGTCACCACTTGCCTTTGTTAAATAACCGCTATCGTTGGTCAAATCTGAAACCTTTGTTGGAACAGATATTCCAGTTACACTGATTACATCGTTGGTAATGTCAATGTTATTACCAGCCACATATGTTCCACCACCACCGATACTGATATTTGTTGTATCACCAGTTATTGCTTGGTTGTTTATTGTTCTGAATAATGTCTTTGGCTGATAATCTGTATCTGCTGATGCCTTTGTGATATAGCCGCTATCGTTTGTTAGGTCAGATATGTTTGTTGGAATATCACCGCTAACACTTGCCAAATCCGCTTGTGTCGCATATAGCGTATCAGCACTTGACTTTGTAAGGAAATTGCTGTCATTGGTCAAATCACTTGTCTTTGTTGGAACAGATATGACGATATTGGTGTTATCACCAGTGATTGCATTTCCGTTTATTGTTCTGAATTGTGTTTTTAATTGATAAGTTTGTGATGCTGCACTTTCAGTTAAATAATCATTTAAACTACCACTAACACTTGCCAAATCTGCTTGTGTAGCATATAAGGTATCAGCCGAAGATTTGGTGAGATAGCCAGCATCATTTGTCAAATCACTCAAATTTGTTGGGATAGCACCGCTAATGCTTTGTACTTGATTACTCAATGTTTCAACGTCACCACTCACTACATCAACCCTATGATTGATTGCTGTATCATCATAAGTTTCACCAGTTCCAATGGTAATATCTCCGTTACCAATAAGCGACATTTTGTTAATGGTTTTCAATGACGATGGTAAAAGATATCCAGCATCGTTGATAAGTACAGAAATATCATCACCCTCTTGTACAAATGGTGTATTCTGTAACGTTTCAACATCACCACTTATTGTTTGAACGTTTCCGCTAATTGTGTTTATCTTGCCACTTAATGATTGGATATTCTGTGAATTGCTTACCACTGTATTTCCCAACGATTCAACTTGACCAGATACAACTTGAATATCATTCATCACTGATTGTGGCACTTCCTTTAAGTAGGTTGATTCTGTAAACGCTGTGGTAGCATATGGTGTCAAATCATCTTGTGTGAGATATGAGCCACTGATTGTTTGTACTTGTGCGGAAATGCTCTGTATCTCGTTTGTTATTGATGCTGGCACTTCCTTTAAGTATGTGTTTTCCGCATATTCTACTGTGGTATAAGCACTCAAATCATCCTCTGTAACGAAATCACCACCTACTATGGTTTGAATATCACCACTCAATTTCTGAATATCAGCCTTTACTTGTGTATCGTCATAGTATATCTCAATATCGGAATTATCACCAGTTATGGCACTGCCATTGATTGTTCTGAATTGGGTGATTGGTTGATAAATTTCTGATGCTCCACTTTCTGTAAGATAACCCATTTCTTCAAGTTCCTCTCTTGTCAAATAGTCACCACCGACAATTTCAATTACATCACCAGAAAGCGATTCCAAATCATCAGATATTTTATCTGCCCATTCATCTAGCGTATATACCGCACCACTCACAGCATCTATCTTGCCATTAAGTGTATTGGCACTATTGGCAAGATTCTGTATTTGGGTTGTATGGTTATTGACAGTACCAGACAATAAACTTGCTTCTTCCTCTGAAAAGACGCCAACTTGCATCAATTCATCGTTAAAATCCATTTGAATTAACTTTTTCATCTTCTTCTATTACTCGTTTGTTATTAAAATTAATTTATCTGTTGTACCGCCAGAATACTCTTGTTGGCTCTGTTGATATATCTCTTGGAATTGTGCAAACATTGTATTGGTGTAGTTGTTAGATATGGTTGTTGCACTTGTAACAGCATCATCTAGCAAATCCATTAAAGTACCATTCAATGTTATATCACCCGTTATACCAGACCATTGAATGTCGGGATTAAAGATATAATCTGGGTCAGAATCTTCAAAGATTCTTATTTTATAACAATCACATGTCATATTTTTTTGGTTTATTTTTTTGTTTTTAAATTATTTTTTTATATATTTGCCAAAACAGTTAATGCTATGGAAAATGATGATTTTGAAAAAGAGATTTGGTTGCCTATTGCTGATTTTGAAAACTTATATCAAATAAGTAATTACGGACGTGTGCGCAGTTTACCAAGAAACACTACCAAAGGTAAAATAATGAAACTAGATAAAAATATTGATGGATATATGTGTATCTGTTTATCCAAAAATAATATAAACAAAAGAATGCGTGTTAATCGTTTAGTTGCAAGTGCTTTTATTCCAAATCCCAATAATCTTCCACAAGTAAATCATATTAATGAAATAAAAACAGATAACCGTGTTGAAAATCTAGAATGGGTAACTACAAAACAAAATAATAATCACGGTACTCACAATGAAAAAATTGCTAAAGCGAAATCAAAACAAGTTAATCAATATGATTTGGCTGGAAATTTTATCAAAACTTGGGAATCAGCAACAGAAATTGAAAGGCAACTTGGTTTTGCACAAGGTAATATTTCTAATTGTTGCAATGGCAAGCGCAAATCAGCGTATGGTTTTATTTGGCGGTTTAATGAAAGTTAAATCGCCAAATTTCGTTTAACACTTACAACCACAGTCACACTCGTTTCCGTGTATATAAACGTACCAACGTGTTATCAATTCACCTATCTTGCTATAATTTCCATCTTCGTATGAATCATCCTTTACCGACACCTCATAACGCAATTTAAGCATACCATCATCCAATTTTGCCAAATCCTCTGAATCAATCTTCAAAACATAATCCACTATGTCTGCTCTGTCATAAACTAAACCAGAATCAATATTGGTTGTATACGCTGTTATCTTATACACGTCCAAAAGGTTATAGTTTATCAATTCATCATTGCCATCCAATAATTGAATAACAAACTCCAAATCCTTATTCGGAAATATTCTCTTTATCATCTTCTTTATCTTCGTTTATCTCGTTATTTTGATTAATTGTATTCTGTGCCGTATCAGTATATGGAATGATAAACTTATCCAAACCATCCACTCTCTTATAACCCAATTCATCACGCACCTCCTCACGATTAAGTATGCCTTTATCAACCAATATTGAATAATAATTCGCTTGATTGATTTTGTCACATCTTAATATGCTGTTTTCATCAATGTTCACAAACAAATCATCATCTGGAAATATCTTTCTTGTTAATTCCCTTTCAAGCATAACAATGTAAGGCTGTAAGCAATCTGTAAGGAACAACTGCTGGACGCTCTCAAATGTGCTAAATGACGAACCATTAATACCCAAAAGAATTGATGGAATACCAAAGAATCTTGCAATATCCTCAACTGAGAACTGTCTACTCTGGTTGATTTGTGTATCAGCAGCGTTTGACGATAATGCTTGAAATTGCAAGCCACCACCAAGAACAGCGATGCCATTCGCGCCATTGCCATAGGTCGAATCCCAATTCTCCTTTATTTGTTGCTGTTGCATTTGTGATAGATTACCAGTGTAAGTGATAATACCGCTTAACAAACCGTTATTCTTGTAGTAGTTTGCACTGGTGTTCTCGATATTATTTGCGACATTAACAGAACGTGATGCATAATTCAAAATTGAAATACCGTTAACACCGTCATAACTGTACATCTTGAAATGGCACATATCTTTTGATGGAATATCATTTCCGTGGCGAATATAACTGCAATTATATACAACCTTGCCAGTTTCTTTCTTGTAATTAACTCTGACATCTGATGCACATAAATAGCGCAATCCAACAACTTGACCAGCACTTCTTTCAATGTACAAATAACCATTACCGTTCAATATGATATTGGTTAAAAGTTGCTTGAATATGTCATACTTTGACATAACATTATCCGTTTTATCTCTGAATATCAAAGATACTGGATGATTATCCAAAACCTCATTATTCTTGTCTTGGACTACAATAGGCATTGATGCTACACTCTGTGAAATGAGCGAAACACAGCGAAAGAAAGCAGCAATATTCAAAGCAGTGAATTGGTTATTCAATGCCCCGAATTGTAAACTGCCAGACCCATAGCAAGTGCAATCGCAATTTCTTTCTTCAACATCAACCTTTTTCTTTCTTGAAAATAAGTTTCTGAAATCCATTTTTTATTTATATTTATATAAATAACGATTAGTAAATGAATTACGATAACTGGATAAATGTATTCTGATAGACATCATCTTCCAAATAACCACCCAATGCCATAATCATAGAAATAACACCATCAATCTTTTGACTAATATCATCACCTTTCACTGGTTTTACATTTTCATTGAAATCATACTTTAATGTACAGTTTGAAAAACACCATCGCGTGATAAGGTTGTTGTCAATGACAGCGTTCTTCTGGAGTATCAGTCTTTCTAACTCTTTGGTAGGTTTGTTAAAGTTGCCCAATGACTGGCTATAAGGCTGTAACGGCATTCCCAATTCTGTAAGTTTAATAGCAAAACTAGTTGCGTTCCAAGCATCGTAACTGATTTTCTGTATAAGTAATACGTTATTAATTTCCATAATCTTATTGCAGATATAATCATAATCCGTTACGTTACCGTTGGTTTGAATCAGTTTGCCTTGTCTTATCCATTTCTTGTAATTCTCTCTATTGGGTGAGTTTTCAATTGTATCGGCTGGTAGGAAATACCAAGTCTTGAAATACATTTTACCATCGTATGGTATCATAACACTTAATGCCGATAAGTCAGAAACAGATGCTAAATCAAATGACATAAAGCAACTCATACCACGGAACTTTTCAATGTCTATGTCCTCTGTACATTCCAATATCTGTTTATCGTTGAGCCATTCAACACTGGTTTTGAGCCAAATGTTAAAGTTTTTGGTCATTGTTGAAGCATAATTCGATGGATTGTTACGCATTTGTACCACCATTTCCTTCAGATAATCCACTTGTACGGTTTGCCCTAATGATGGGTTTGCCTTTATCCAGCAACTCTCATCCTCAATTGGGTTATCGTCAGCATCAAGTGTGTAGATGGCTGCAAACGTAGAATCATCATTCTTAACAGATGTTAAAATCTCAATATTGGTCTGTCGCATTTCATAACAAGGAACAGTAAGCGATAAACCAGCCGTTGTGATAACAATAGCCAATGGTCTCTCACGGAAACCTTGACCAGATTTTAACACATCATAAGACGCAGATGACTTTGCGCTGTGGTATTCATCAACCAAAAAAGTATGGGGGTTCCAGCCATCGTTCTGTGTATTATCTGACGAAAGGATTTGCAAGAATCCACTGTTTGCTGGAAATTTGATTTTATCCCTTGTACGCTTAAAAAGCATTCCCTTTGGGTCAACACTTTCTATGTATTTACTGCACATATCAAATGAGATACCCGCTTGTTTTGCACTATTTGCTACCAGTTCCACCTCTGCACCTTTCTCACCGTCTGCAATTAAAGAATAAAGGCACAACAAAGATGCTAGTGATGATTTACCGTTCTTACGCGCTATCTCAATATAAGCATTTCTGATTACACGTTTATTTGTATCTTTCCAATAAAAACCAAATATCGAATAAACAACCCATTTCTGCCATTCCAGTAGTTCAAAAGGTTTATCGGCAAAACTACCATTGAAATGCTTTAACTTACGCCCAAAATTGACTGGCTTGTCAGCCATATTTGGTCTGAATTCCATATCATCCCGTTCCATCCAGTTGAGATAGCGTTGACAAGCCAATTTTATAAACTCGCAACTAATTATATTACCATTAATTACGTCTAAAGCGTATTCTGTGTATTTTTCATCAATTTCATTATTCATTTCCTAACAAATTTGCTAATATTTCACCCGTGTCATTATCATCAAGCGATTTAAGCATACCATTCGCTTTTGGCGTTACGCCTAGTTCCTTGATAATAGACATTATGTTTGTTTGTAACCTAAGACTGGTTTCTATAAGTGGGTTCTTCATAAGACCCTTAACGCCTACTACCATAAGACCATCTTCCTTTATCTTTTCATCAATCTCTCTTTTTAAGTCCAGATTCTGTTGGAGCAATGATAAACTCAATTGCCATTCATCGTTTACAGCACCATATTTTTTTTCCAGAAACGATGCAATACTTTCAATATAGTCCGCAGTCGAATATTTCTTCCTTTTCATTGTTTATTATCTCCTTTTTTAATAGTTTTTTATAAAATTTAATCTTGAAATCCTTTAATACCCTAAATGCTATCATCATATCATCGTATGTACGGTATGTCTTTGTGACGGTAAAACCCAGAAAATTGGTGTTCAATACATAGAAACCATTCTCAGTTATATTGTATGATGGCTTGTCATTCATCCTCCTATTGAGCATGTTTTGTCTCTTGTTAACAACACGTAGATTAACTGCTCTACAATCTCTCCTATCACGTGATATATGGTCTGCCTCAGCACCGTCAAACCATTTGCCACATATCTCTGGAAATGCAGTTATAACCAACCTATGTACATATACACTATCTCTTCGACTGTCATTCGGTGTTCTTGACAGCAACACCTTTTGATAACCATTGCCATTGTCACGATAACGTAGGATTCTTCCAGTATTCTTATTCCTTACATTACCTTGGTCGGAAACCTCATAATTCGGATATTCATCAATATCCCGCCAAATTTCTTCTCTTTTTCTCATAATCATCCTTTATTTTTTTTAATTTTATTATAATATTCTGTGTAATTGTCTCTTACATAACGTTTTGCTACCTCAAATTTCTTCCTATCACCATTCTGAATATCCAAGCACTGGTTGTCAAACTTCTTGCTGAATACAGCACCTATCTCCTCACCGCAACTAGCATATATGTCCTTTTCCACATAGCATAGAAAGTTATATAACCTCTGGAATTGTTCTTCATCAGCAACCTTTTCATCTTCATCTTCGGTTAGACCCGATATAACACCAAATATGTTATCTGAATTGTAGTTAAGGTCTCGTTTGTTGTTATAGGCTAACGCATTTTCCTTATTCAGTGTGTTTTTGAACGATATGAATATGTACTGGTCTATGGTTTTATAATTCAATTTCTTCCCATTTTGGATGCTTGATATGATGTTTAAGTAGGTTTCGTGGAATGTGTCATCAGACCAATTATAGGTGCTACACCAGCAGAACTTTTTCAATAGTATCTTCAAACGCTTGTAATTCTTTGCGAACCACTCATTGAATTTTGTTTCTTCTTCTTCCATATCGCCAGTAAAATCCATATCTTGGTGTTTTATTATTTATTGCTTTGTATATTGCAGTTTTTGTCAGACCTAACTTTTCTGATATTTCCTTTATCGAACCCCATTTTTTAATGATTCTGTGGTGTAGGTCATATTGAATTACTGGTGATACCTTGCCTTTAACCTTAACCTCGCCATCGTTCTGCACTCTGGTGCCATATTGTATTCTTAAGAACCATCGTATATCTTCCATCATACGATGCTCAACCCTATCTTCCTTGGTCATATCGAATTTCTCACCAGCCAAATAACGCTTGAAAATATCAATATGTTTTTTGTCGAAATGCTCTATTACCTTATTATATATATCGTCATATAATCGTTCCCTTTCCCAATAATCTTCTGGCTCCTCATACAATAATTGATGCTCATATTCTGACATATCAGATGGTATAACAACTCTATCCCTATTGTCGCTGTTTATCGCAACATTCTTATACGCAATAAACATCAACTGGTCAATCTTATTATAATTTATAAAGCCACCTCTCTCTATATATTGGTATATTGTTAATATCGCCTGGTGGTAATGGTCTTGCGACCAGTGAAACGTTTGAAAGTAGCAAGTCTCGCGTAGATGCGTGAGCATTCTATTGTAATTCCTCTCTATATACTCGTTGAAACGCTGTAATTCTGTTGTGTTTTCCATTAATTTCTTATTTATTATAAATATTTCAATAATTTGAAAACTTCGCATTTTTTTGTAAAAAAAATTAAAAAAAATATCATTTTTTTCTATTTTTCTTAAAATTATTAACATTTATTAACAAAATTCATCACAGAATAATTTGTTTTTTGAGATTTTTTTTTATATGTTTGCAATGTAAATAATTTTTTTTTGAAAAAAATGTAAGTTTTTTGAAACTTTTTAAAAGTAGGATATATTTATAATAAAATAGTAATAACGATTATGGCAAATAAGAAACAAGAGAAAAACGAGTTCTATAATTTACTACCAATAGGACTCAAGAAATCAAAAGGGTTAACACTTACACAGAAAAATGTATTGGCTGTACTGATTTATCTTAAATATACGTATTCAATAGAAACAGAAAAAAATGATGGTTGGTTTTACCAGAACCTTAATGGTTTAGTTGAGATAACAAATCTCTCAAAACCTACGATACTGTCATCATTGCTAGTTTTAAAACAAAAAGAGTTTATTTCAATTGAAACTGGCTGTTTGAAAGAAGCAAAAGCCAACAAGTATAAAATCAATCATTTTCTCCTACATAAATATGAGGGAAAATCAACCAAAACATCGGTAAAAAATGACGATGATAATTTTACCGATAAAGGCGAAATTGATAATATTGATAATCAATTAGTTAATACTATTGAAAACACTGAAACATCGGTAAAAAATGATGATAATTTTACCGACAAACAAGATGAAACATCGGTAAAAAAAATTGAAAATAATTTGACTACAGTAACAGTAACAGATTTAAATAACAATATATATAACCAATATATAACCAATATATGTAACCAATATATGAATAATATTATAGAAAATATAGAAAAAATAGAAAAAACCAATAAAGACCTATTATTGAAATTAAACCAAATAGAAAAAGAAATAACCGATTTAAAAAACCAATTTAGCGGTTTAAAGGAAAGTAATAGGTTATTTGAACATAGGTTGAGATTGCTAGAAAATGAAATAATGCCAAAAGAAGAAATTTATGATAATTCGGATTTAAATGAGGTTGATACCTATAAAGAATTTAGCATAACTTCGCCAAAACCAAACAATATGTCTGATGAGGAATATAATAGAAAATGCGAAGAATACCTTAAATCAATAACAAAATAACAATACTAGTATGAGTAAAGAGGATTATTTAAAAACAGTAAATAGCGAAAATGTATTCAAGATAATGCAAAACTTGAATAAGCAAAAGGAATTGGAATCCAAATTGGTTAAAAAGTTAGCAAAACAAGACGATATTTCTTTTGAAGAACAAAAGCAATTTCAACAAATTGAATTAAACGAAAACAACGTTATTCAAGAAATGGAAAAGGAACTAATGCAAGAATTTGGTTTACATTCTGCTTCATATAACGCATTTCAAATGCTATCAAATGCTAGAATTAAACTATCTCAAGCCTTGAAAGAGCCTAATTTCTATCATTTTTCTGAAAGAATTATAAGATATGCTTGTGATTACTTAGATAGAAATAGCGATTATGACTGGATTATGCAATTAAAACACCAATATAACGAAAGAATCGCAAAACAAAAGGCTAACCAAGAAACCTTGAATAAAACCGATGATACACCAATATCTGAAGATATTTTCAATGATTTCCTCAAAAAATTTAATGATGTTCCAGAACTTGAAGAAATTATTGAAGAAACAGACAGTTAAATAGGATAGTGGTTTAGGTGTGTTTTTGGTATGATTTCCGCTTGTTGCTGCAATCATACCAAAACATAAACGGTTTAATTAACGCTAAAACCGCTGTATTTGCATTTTAAGGCATCTGGACGCCATTTTCTCGTTTTATACGATAAATTGCTAATCCAAGCAAAGAAAGTGGCTTATACGCAAAATCCAGAGAAATAGGATAGTGGTTTAGGTGTGTTTTTGGTATGATTTCCGTTTGAAACTACAATCATACCAAAACATAAACGGTTTAATTAACGCTAAAACCGCTGTATTTGCATTTTAAAGCCTCTGGAAGCCACTTTCTCGTTTTATACGATAAATTGCTAATCCAAGCAAAGAAAGTGGCTTATACGCAAAATCCAGAGAAATAACGAAATAAAACAAAAAAAAGGCTATGAATACCAATATAGATTTACAAGAGATACTTGATTTGCTTGATTGGCTATTTGGATTAGGCGATGAGGATTAAAATAACAATATCAAATAACTTTATGTGTTATGCCTACAATAAATAAAAGAACACCAAAGAAACAAAGTAGAATACTAGCAAAGACTGACAGATACAAGACCAGAAGAAGGATATATAATAGCAAGGAATGGAAAAAGGGTTTACGCTTAATTCAACTACGAAAACAACCTTTATGCCAAGTATGCCTATTACTGGGCAAGACAACGCTAGCAGAATGCGTTCATCATATTACAAGTTTCGTTGGTGTTCAATCAGTGGATGAAATGTATAATTTGGCGTTTGACGAAAATAATCTATGTAGTTTATGCAATAAGCATCACCAAATGTTACACAATCTTGAATCGTTCAAAAATAAAAAGGATAAAACACCAGAGGAACTTGCAGAATGGCTGAAACAAAATCCAACAATAGAAGATGAATTTGGTGACATTGAGGAAATAAATGACGAAGATGATGCGTAGAATGGCGTGTATTTGGCTGGAAGTTAGCCTACAATCGACTTTCCCAAATAAAACGATAAATTATTCATCTTGCACACAAAAAGGCTCAAAAAGTTGTGAAATTCAAAATATCATAAGGTCATTTTGTCGCGTGGTCAACGAGGATTTTGAACCCCCAGCCACCTATGCCCCCTATATTTTTTTTATTTCAAATTAAAATATATTAAAAATGGCAAAAACAAAAGAAGAAAAAAAAATATATTTTAGGAATTGGATGAATGCGCATCCAAATTATTATAAAGAGAAGATAAAACCATACATTGACAAGAATCGAGATACTGTAAACGAATACCAAAAGAAATATCGTCAGAAAGACCGTACAACATTAAATGGCAAGATACGTCAACTGTATGATAATTACGTTAGGTTAGATAAGATTTACAATCGTGGTGAGTGTACATTATCCAAAGACTGGATTAGAGAAAATCTTACTGAATGTTACTATTGTGGCTGTACCGATAAGATGCAATTGGGTTTTGACAGAATTGACAATACTTTGCCACATACACCAGATAATGTTGTTTGTTGCTGTGGTAGATGCAACACCAAACGTGGTTCAATGCCTTTTGAGGATTTCATTAAAGAAAAGAAAATAACAAAGTAAAAATTATATTATATTATGTCTAGAGATTATTATTTATTTAAAAGCAGAGGTCTTTCAATAGCAGACCTAAAAAATAATGACAATTTAAAAGATATTAAAATAACACAACACGGCAAAGATTCCTATTGGCTTACAGATGATGATGCTGAATTGCTGGCTGTTTGTCTTGAGGATATTGATGAAGAAAATAATAACGATGTTAACCCAATATACTTTTTTACCGCTTTTATCGGGAGAAAAGGCGAGAAGATATTGAAAAGAATTGCAAAGGCATTTGATGGTGTTGAGTTTATTGATGATGAACGAATTGAGTTTATACATAATGAGGAAAATATTCTGGTAGAAGAACTTATGAAAAAAATATTGAATGAATAATGTTTTTAACAAATTTTAAGAAAAAAGTTGTTGTAAAATTTGTTTTTCGAATATTTTTTTTATATATTTGCAATGTCAATGTATTCGAATACACACAAGGCACAAGAGGTTAGTGCCATATTTGTTAACCTCATTTATTATATTATTTGATTTTATTTTATGAGTAAAAAAAATATTAATAATTTTTATACCTACTTAGATGACATAGTAGGTGGATTAAAGACACAAATTAGTTTGTGTTTATGTGAGAATTTTCATCAAATACACAGCAATGTGGAATTAGAAAACAAAGATGATTTATTGTTTGTTGAGGAAACATTTGATAAAATGGAAGACAATATTAAATCATATCTTGATTTGTTTGCTTCTATTATTTACTGCAAAGTTGCTTCGTATGAAGATGATTCTTGTGATGATTCAAATGATGATGATTCTGGTGATGATGATTCCGATGATGTTGTAGAAGATAGCAAGTAACACAATTCTCTCTATATATATTATTATTTTGTTATGCTAACGCCACGGTTTTGTTTTGCATAATGTGCTTTGGCGTAATTAGTTTCATGATAATATTGTTTTATATCCGTGGCGTTAGTTTATCATGCTCCAAACCATTTTCTTTAATTCTATAAATAAAGAGGTGCTAGTCATTATGATTAGCACCTCTTGTTATGTTATAGCATTGTGCTTATATCAGATAGTGCTTGGTCTGTTGCCAGCGTATCAAGATATACCTCAATTCGTGATACTGACCTTGCCATTGCCGATGCTATCTGACCGATAGGTACTTTGTTCTTTAGCATTATTGATGCTGCTGTATGCCTTGCTGTATAGAGCGAGAACTTTGGAATGTCCAATTCCTTTGATACCTCGTCCAATCGCATACGTGCATATCTGTAAAGTGATGACATTGTATAATGGATTTGCTTTGGTGTATCGTTGGGTACCAGAGTATGTTCGTTATTGCATAGGAAAGGGAATATGTAACCATTGCGTAGGTGTGCTGTTGGTAGGAACATTTCAAGAATCTGTGAGCCATTATATACGCTTTTCTTCAACACTATTCGTATCGGCATTGCTGTTTTATTTCTTCTTGTTGTGATAATATAGTTTATACCGTCAAACATAACGTTATCTGTTTTGAGTTGTATTGCATCAATAGGTGCTATGCCATTGCAGTAGTAACAGAACATGAATAGTGACATTATGAATGCCTTTGAACGTCTATTCATTATATCAGACTTATCCATTTCATCCCAATAGTAAACCTTTAACCTTATTATGTCATCCTCTGACAATGCCCTATGCTTGTATGCTGGTTTAATGTGCTTGGTAAGCCACTCGTTTGCCTTGTCAATATTGATGGTTGCTATCTTATGTGCATTGGCATAATTCAACACAGCCTTTATTCTTGCAAAGTATGACTTTATCGTGCTATGCTTCAAGTCAAGTGATTTGGCAAAGGATATGAGTGTATCACTATCCAGTTCTGTTATCAGAAAGTCCCTATTGAAATACTCTTTCAGCGCATTGTACGTTGTATAGTAGTTTTGTGCGCTAGAATGCGTTAATTTGTTTTCGGTGATGATTTTATTGCTTATTGATAGAAAATCCAATCCAGAGGCATTTACGTTCAAACTGAGGGATTCTATGAGCATTGATGCGGAATACGGTTCATTATTCTTTTCGTATTCAAGTTTCTTTGCCATAACCTTATTCTTCAAATCAAGGATATTGGCATTGATGGCGGCAAAGTTAGGATAGCCTTTCTTCACCGATTCGTTCTTATCGTCCCAATAGCGTTTTGTTGTTGAATAGCCAGTGGATTTGGTTTTCTGTTCCCCATTCCAACGCACCACAATCACGATAGGGTTTGTACCTCCAGATAATGTCTTTGATTTCCAAAGTTGTAGTTTGATTACTGCTGATGTTGTTTTCATACTGTTTAAAATAAAAATGTTGGTTTACGGTACAAATATATAAAATTTAAACCGAAACCAACAAATAAACTTAGTTAAAAAAAACTAATAATATATTACATAGTAATATAATTTTGAGAAAAAATTGTTCAACGAGAACGAATAGTCCAGATTATATCTATATTGATTATCAACAAATTACATATTTTGAATAGGTGTACCAAAATCTATAAATATCTATTATAAAGTGTACCATAGGGTGGAATGTAAAGATTGCATTTTTTTGCTTTTAAATTTGTTTTTTACAAAAGTTTTTTATATGTTTGTAGAAAAACAAATATGGAAGAGATTTGGAAACCAGTTGTTGGATATGAAGGATTGTATGAAATTAGTAATTTGGGAAAAGTTAAAAGTTTGAAATATGGAAAAGAAAGGATATTGAAATCATCTAAAAATAAAGTTGGTTATTTGATGGTTAGTTTGTTTAAAGATGGAAAACATAAAATTTATAAAGTACATCGGTTAGTTGCTAGTGCCTTTATTCCCAATAATGACTTATTCAAAACAGAGGTGAATCATAAGGATGAAAACAAAGAAAACAACAATATTGAAAATCTTGAATGGTGTACACATAAATACAATATTAACTACGGAACAAGAATTGAAAAAATATCAAAGCAAGTTAATCAATATGATTTGGCTGGTAATTTCATACAGTCTTTTCAATCGACAATGGAAATTGAAAGACAACTAGGTTTTGATAATAATCATATATCAGAATGTTGCAATGGCAAACGAAAAACCGCTTATGGTTTTCTATGGGAATACGCATAAAAAATGGCAAAGTGTTTCACCTACACTTTGCCCAATCAATCCAGTAGCGAAATTCCTTTAAAACTACAAGCCTTGATGTATTATTTGAAATTATATACAACACCAACGTTCTTTATATTTTCTTGTATTTCCTTTTGGTACTTTTCCTCTTTCCATTTCAGATATTCAGTTCTAAACCACTCATTAGTAAAGCAAGGGCAATCCTTATTTGCAAATGTCCTATGACCGTAAACGTCACTGACTGTAAGATGATACATTTTTAACAAATATTCAACCAGTTCAAACAGTGATTGCTTTTGCTTGTCATTAAGTGTATTTTTCGATTTTCCGTTCTTATCCAAACCTCCGCAATAACAGATTCCACAAGAAATGTAGTTGTATTTTGATGTATGCGCACCGACACAATCAGTACCTCTTGCTTCGAATATATTGCCATCCAAATCAATATACCAGTTATATCCTATGCAAGACCATCCTTTTGCTTTATGCATCTTGTCAACATCATCACAAGAAAATGGCTTTCCCTCTTTGGTTGCGGTACAATGTAGTATCAGCATTTCTGTCCTTTTACGTTTAGCCAATTTCTGTTTCGGTTGTACATTATATGTTTTGTATTTCATCTTTTCTTCTTGAATCTAATTAAATCATATGATACACCAATTCCTACAAATGGTGAGAATCCTTGTTTGGTAAATCCATATCCACCTTGTAGTGATATTGCCCATCTTGAATAATCCCTTATTATCGTTCTTTCCCTTTCAATTGTTGTGTATATCAGACTGTCTTTTCTGAATATCTGCAATGTGTCGATATTTGGTTTATAACCGCTTATTACAGCGCGGTAATCATCGTCTTGATATATTTTACGTTCAATGGGTATATCTGCGATTGTAGGCGAATTATTGACAAATACCGTATCTCTTATTGTCTTGTACTTGTATTCCACAATAGGTATTGGCTTTTCTATTGTTACCGTATCGTGTTTTACAATATATTCAATTTTTATTTTCTCAACCACTTTTTCCTTTGGGTGTGCATTTATAAGGTATAACAGTAGAAGTGCCAACACAATTAAAATAAAGGGCAAATACAAGCCTTGCCCTTTATTTATAGAATTAATTACTTTCTTCATCATCACTATCTTCTTCCTTTAACCTCAAATCTCTCCTTATTCCGTTAATACCGTTTTTAACAAGATTGTTTGTGTACATTCCGATGCCCAACACTGATGCGGTATATAACAGTGATTGTCCCAATATCCAAAGTATTGAATCGGCAACCTCACCCAATGGCGGTATCAAGAAACCAGCAATTGTCAATGACCAGCCAAGACCAAAGGCTATTAGACAAGTGATGACCGCCAATTTGTTCTTGAAATCAAGTTCTTTATAACTTTCCCTTTTCATTTTCTCCAGTCATTTTGTTTTGTATAATAAATACCTTTCAAAAAACGAAATCAGTCATCCATTTGCCAATTTATGTAGTCTTTTTCTTGCTCTGTTGTGTCGGTATGTATCTGTTCATTGAAATCATCGAAATCCTCGTCACCATTGAATACGTTCTGCAAGAAATTGGTGTTTCCAAGGTTGCTGGTACAATAGCCATCAACTCTGTTTGCTGCTACACCATTGGTTTGGTCTCTGATAATAACAGCACCATCATTATCCTTTGCGATAAGGTTTGCTGCTGTTGATGTAGTACCAGTGTATAATTCGATACCGAAACCACCATCCATAACTGGCAATGGTGAATATCTGTTTGATGGCACATTGGTGTGATTCCACAAATATCCGTAGGAATATCCGTCACTATTAATTGGTACATCCAAAGTACCGAATACAGCACCACCTAAAACAACTCTGAAACGCAAACGCAATCTAACAAGTATGTTCTGTTCTTGTGTGTATCTTTCTACTGGACCATCTTCCAATATTGGTGCATATTTGTTTGCTGATTCTGCCAAATCATATATTGCATTGTTTTCATCATCCAAGAACCTTACCTTTGAGGAATCACCAGAATGATAACCATCCGTCCAATACCAAAAACCTTGATAATTGGCTTCACCAGCACTTGCATTGTAGTTTGTGGTATATTCTCCCAATATGATTGGTGGTACTAATACGTTTTCGCTATCATAATCTTCATCTTGCAATATGCATTGGAAAGTCATATTCTGTGTTGGTCTTGCTGCTTGTGCTGCACCAGTGGCTTCCATAAGGTAGCATCGCCAATAGTAGTTTTCCAAACGTAACGCTTTCCAACATTCTGCCTTTGAATCCTCATATATCCAGAAACCGCTACGATAGAACTTTAAGTGCTGTTGAACAATTGGTGCTGATGTTGTACAATACATACCAGTTATATTGCTGTTTGTTGGTTTTATATATCCAAATTCACATACTAGTTTGTACTGATTTCCCAATATTGTGATAGGAATTGTTTTCTCAACAACTGAATTGGTAAGGAACTGGCACCCCATATATTTTGGCTTGTTATTCTTATCAAGACCACGAATATACAACTTTGGTGAAATGCTTGTTTTACCATTCCATACTGGTTTCTGAACATAGAAATCAATTGTATTGTTTCCGCTAAATGTATTTCTTACCTCATAACTTCCTATTTTAAGACATAGGTTTTTGATATTATCATAATCAGATGGTTTCAAGCCTTTGTCATTATCTCTGTTATTAACCCTACCTCTAATTTCAAATGCCTTTTGGTTTGCGTTAAGTGTTATGCCACTTGGCCAGTTGATGGTAAACAATTCACCGCAGTTATTATCATAATTTGCAAAATCAGATAATCGGTAAACGTTAGGTAAATCCCTATCCCACTTTTTGGTTATCCAATCCCTTGAAAACACGTTATCCCACGTAACACGTGATGTTTCGCCACTAACTACTGGACCTTGGGCTACAAAAACTCGCAAATAAGGGTATTTAGTACCGCTTGTATCTGAATATTGTGTTACATCAGTTGTACCGCCACTTGTATTTGCACTATAAGTACCTTGAAATAACGTAGGTATTTTATTTCCGTTTTCGTATGTATATCCAGAGTTTTTATTACCCTCTTCCCTTACGTCTCCTTTCCAAAGATTTTCGTAATAATCGGAAAAGTTTTCGTTATCCGCTTGAATCGCCACTGGTTGTGTTCCACCAGATGTAAAGCGTAAAGGTTTGTATTTGGCAAATAGGTTGACTGAATCACTTTTACATAACGTACCCAAATCATTTGAATTATGTGCCATTGCTTGCTTTGGGTCACTTATTTGTATCGGTAATCTTGAAACAATTCCGTTTGAATTTGACATATATATTAATTTTTTTAAATGAATTATTTGTTATTCGAATATTTTTTTTATATATTTGCTATATATATTAAATACCGATTTGCTATGGAAGAATATAAGTTTTTTAATCCGAATGTGCTTGTTAGTAATTATGGTAGAGTTTCTTTTTTGAAATACAAAACACACACCACTTATGGTACACTAACTGAAAACGGACGCTATGTTGTTATTATTTCACAGAAAAAATATCAAGTACATCGTTTAGTTTGGAATGTATTCAATGGTGAAATTCCAGATGGTTATCACATACATCATATTGATGAGAATCCACAAAATAATCATTTGGATAACCTTGCTTTAATGCCAAGTAATGAACATTTAAAAATGCATAAAACTGGAAAACATCGTTCAAAAGAAACAAAACAAAAAATGAGTATTTCCAAAAAAGGTTGTATACCTTGGAATAAAGGTAAACAAATGTCAGATGAACAAAAGCAAAAATTAACTGGAAAAAAACGCTCTCTTGAATCCAGGCAAAAAATGAGTATTGCCGCCAAAGCACGTTACGAAAAAATATGTTGAATAAGGGATAAGTAAAATTATCCCTTATTTTTTAATTCTTCTTTCAATGCTTTTATTTCTTCCTTTAATGCTAATATTTCAGCATAACAAATCGCTGTTATCTTTTGGTAATTCAAAGATGGAATATCACCATCAACAACCAGTTCGGGATATACCTCATTTACTTCCTCTGCAATGAAACCTATTGATGGTTTATTGGTTATCGTTGATACATATTCAACTGGACGTAAATCGCCTCTTAATTTCAAATCCTTAATATCGGTTTTTACTTTCCTTGAACTATAGCACGCACTTTCACCTATGGCCAATATATTACCTTGAACCGTTAAATCACCATCTATGTTTGTTTCACTATTAAGGTTGATTAAATTATCGGCATTAACAGCAAAATTATTTGAGCAGTTTATGGTTACATTATTTGCTGAATTGATACTTATTGTGTCTCCTGTGCCTCGTATGTAGGATGTTGTCTTACCAAGATATATTCTGCTGTCATTTGATGTGCTTGCCGTAGTAGTACCGCTTATAATTAATCGACCATTGATAGTAGTTGTATTACCGCTTGAATAGTGCTTGTTTGTACCAATTGTGGTATTACCCTTAATTGTGGTTGTGTTTCCGCTTGCATTACCTAATGTGGTTGCACCAGATACCTTTAACGTGCTTGTGCTTGTGATACCACTGAACGTTGCAGTACCAGCACTTGTTATTTTCCAAGGTGTTGATGACCAAGAACCAGTTGTATTTCCGTTTGTACCTTTTATTTCATAAGGTATCAATGTATCTGTTTTAAGAATTACATAACCCTCATTATCGTTTTGACCAATCTTGATTATGTTGCTATCTTCGTCATAAGGCATTATGGTATCTGTAACCACTTTTCCAGTTACAATTGCATCACCACTGATTGTACCACCAGTTTTATCGTACTTGTTTGTTATGTTGTCCCAACTTGAAACCTTTGCTGATGTTATACCATCCAATACAGATTTATTTGAGTGTGTATGGTTGTTTGTATATGCTGTGTCCCAATGGCTTACTTTGGTTGATGTGATGCCATCCAATACGCTCTTGTTTGAGTGTGTATGGCTGTTTGTTATGATGCTTTGGTCAATATCATCCAATACCGCCTTGTTATCGTGTTCGTGTTCGTATGAATATGCTTCATCCCAATGGCTTACCTTTGTTGAATTGATACCATCAAGTACAGATTTGTTTGAGTGTGTATGGTTGTTTGTTGCCGCATTATCCCAATTGGTAATTTTGGTGTTTGTTATCAAATCCAGTACAGATATGTTGCTATGGCTGTGTGCCGATGTTGCAGCGTTGTTCCAATTGGTTATGTTCGTATTTGAAATGTTGTTCAATGCAGCAATGTTTGAGTGTGTATGCGATGATATGTTCAATGTGCTACCAGTACCACCCAATATAGTGCCACCGCTTGCAGTAATCTTGTTGATTGTTCTACCATCACCAGTTATACTACCGCCACCACCGCTTTCAGATGTTGATGTTCCGTAGCAAGAAACAGCGTTGTCACCAATGAAATTGTAACGTGAGTGTGTATTACCACTGGCATCTGTGTAGAATAAGTCATTTAATTGTGTATAGGCTGAAACACCATATGTATAGCCACTATTCCACTTGTTTATGTCCGTTTGGCTGATGCCATCCAAAATTGATTTATTAGCGTGTGTATGGGATTGAGAATATGCAGTGTCCCAATGGCTAACCTTTGTTGATGAAATGCCATCCAATACGCTCTTATTTGAGTGTGTATGACTATTGTCAATAACTGATTGTGTAAGGTTGTCCAATACCGCCTTGTTTGAGTGAGTATGGCTATTCGTTGCAGCATTATCCCAATTCGATACCTTTGTTGAATTGATGCCATCCAGTACAGATTTGTTTGTATGCGTATGGCTATTGTCAATTACACTTTGAGTAAGGTTGTCCAAAACAGATTTATTGGTATGCGTATGGCTGTTAGATGCAGCGTTGTCCCAATTCGTAAGTTTGGTATTTGTTATCAAGTCGAGTACCGATATGTTGTTATGGGTATGTGCCGACAATACGCTATTGTTCCAGTTTGTGATGTTTGTGCTTGAAATGCTATTCAAGGCATCCATATTGGAGTGAGTATGTGAACTAATCACAAGTGTATTACCAGTACCGCTTAATCTTGTACCACCGCTTGCTGTGATGATGCTGATTGTTCTACCATCGGCTGTAATTGCAGCACCGCCACCACCACCTTCAGATGTTGCTGTACCATATGCTGATACCGACAAATCACCTACAAATCCATACTTTGAGTGAGTGAAACCGCTTGCATCACGATAGAACCAGTCATTTAAATCTGTATATGCTGAAACACCATAAGTATAACCGCTATCCCACTTGTCGATGTCATTTTGGTCTATGCCATCAAGAACAGCCTTGTTTGCGTGTGTATGCTTTGCATCATATGCTTCATCCCAATGGGTTGTCTTTGCTGATGTAATTGTGTCCAGTGTATCTTTATTAGCGTGTGTATGGCTATTCGTTGCCGCATTATCCCAATTTGTAGTCTTGGCTGATGTGATAGTGTCAAGCACTGCCTTGTTGTTATGTGTATGGCTGTTGTCAATTACAGATTGTGTGAGATTATCCAACACACCTTTGTTGCTGTGGCTGTGTGCTTGGTTTGCCGCATCGTTCCACTCTGCCACACTACCAGTTGTTGCTGCTGACAATGGGTTATGTGTGATTGCTGTCCATTCAACGCTTGATGCAGAACCACCACCTCCAGTTGCAGATATTTCCACATTGCCATCAGATATTGAAAAGTTGATGTTATTACCAGCAGTCATTGATGATATTGAGTGTCCGCTAATAACAAGTGGGGAATATTCTCCACCGCCACCAGTTGATGTTCCATAACAAGATACAGCATAATCGCCAATCAAGTTGTATCGTGAGTGTATATTACCGCTTGAATCCTTATAGAACCAATCATTTAAGTCGGTATATGCTGAAACACCATAGGTATAGCCGCTTTCCCATCTGTCAATTGCATTTTGGGTTATGCTGTCCAATATAGCCTTATTTGCGTGTGTATGCATATTTGCATATGCTGAATCCCAATTATCAACGTCTGTTTGAGTTATTCCAGAAAGCACATTAAGGTTATTGTGAACGTGCATTTCAAGATAAGCCAAATCCCAATTGTCAATATCTGTTTGGGTTATATTATCCAATACGGACTTGTTGGTATGGCTATGAGCCGAATTTGCGGCATTATTCCAGTTATTTATCTGTTCTATTGTGACTGCCGACAAAGGGTTATTGGTAATTGCACTCCATTCAATTGTTGTTGCTGAACCACCGCCACCACCAGTTGCAGATATTGTGAGTGTGCTTGATGAAATAGAGAATATGATATTATCACCAGCAGTCATTGCAGAAATTGGTGTGCCATCGACAACTATATAGCCACCGCCCTCACCGCCACCGCTTGATGAACCTACGCCATAGCAAGAAACAGCGTGGTCGCCAGCAAAGTTATAGCGTGAGTGTACAACACCATTTTCATCCATATAGAACCAGTCCTTTGCGTGATTAACCCAATCTACATCGCTGTAAGCAAGTGTTGCACCGCTAACGTTTTCATCGCCATCCAACTCTTGAAAGGTTATTGTTGCGCCAATATCCATTGTACCACCGCTTAATGCAAGAAAGTAGTTATACAATACTGGTAGTGATACACCGCCACCACTGCTTGAACTGCTTGAACTTGAATATCCCCTATAACCACCAGCGTTCAATAGGAATCTGTTGCGATAGTGGTGCGGATGATATGCCTTTAAGAAATCCATATTTACTCTTTGTTTTTATATTCTGTTAAGTTAAGTTTGACTTTATCAAGTCTCATTTGGTATTCAGCATCATTTGCCAAAAATGTTCTACCTAATGACTGTACGTAAATCTTTGTAAAAGGATTAAGGTCAGTGTTGTTGAAAGTGTTGCTGTATTTCACTTTTGGTAACGAGTAGTGGTCTACGTATCTCTGGATGATATGATGTTCCATTATATCACTGTTTCCATCGTTATTGACATTGTTCAGATATGCGTATTCGTTTCCGTTCTTGATTAGCGCAAATGAATATGACGAATGTTTGAAATCAAATGTGTTAATGTATAGCGTTATATCCCTTGCTTCCTTTACGTATTTCTCGTTAATGATATTTGTGTATCTTACATCATCTTCCTCAAAATCGAAATCAGTATTATCGTCATTTGGAATTACATATTTCATTGATATGCTCGATAAGTGAAATGCTTTAAGGATAATGTAATTAAGCATACGTGGCACATAAAGATACCCTTGACTTTGTGTATCTCCAGTAACCCATCTTTCAACATAGTGGTATTGTTCACCAGTATTTGGTCCAGACCATCTTACGGGAAATGGGAATGTTCCATCATATCTGTTATCACCAGTTGTTTGTGTGTAATTGATGGTAGTCCAATTATGCAGATTCAATACCTCATCAATGCTGAATTGCACTGTACCTTGAATATTGAAATTGGGTAATCTTATAAGTATTCCACTTTCGTTTGACTTATTGAATGTATAACTTACCTCATTATCTGGTTTAAGGTTATCAAAGTTATCACCAGTGTGAAGAATTGTTAAAAATTGGAATTGTGTTGCTGCTGTTGTCCAACCCTCTGTGTAAGGGAAATCTGCTCTATACAAAGTTTCATCGTATTCTGTTTTCCAATCTGCATACCAAATTCCAGTATCACCAGTAAGTCCTCTGTTATATGTTCGTGTGTAGTAGTAGTCACCAACCTTTAATGTAGCGTTTATAACTACAAGCAATGTCTGTGGATATACGCTTATCTCTGTATTATCGTAATATGTTGTTGAGGTTGTGCTTGCATTTTCTGGGTCATAGAAATGGTTTGCATACTGATAGTTCGCTTGGTTGCTCAACTTGTAGTTCATATCCAATACGATATAATCACCAGCATTAAAGAACATTGTTGTAGGGTTGAAAAACCTCATAATGTTAATGCGATAATTATCATAAGATGCGTCAACACAATGCTTTACCACGTAGGTTGGGTTTTCCACCTCACCTTTATCCCTATCGTGCAGATAGGTTATTGCTGTTGATATTGATGGGTTGTTGTCAAACTCTCCATTTGTAAACTCCTTATATGACACTTGAAAGAATGTACCAGCCGATATTGAATTGCTATTGCATCGCTTTGTGTTCGCAAACGTTACTGAATATGGCTGTGGTGCTATTGCTGCATAACTATTCGACTGCAACTTGTAGAAAGCGTTATAACAGATATATTCTGTGTCCCTTGCATTATCAGCATATGACGAATCCTTGATTGTGAGTTTTGAAATATCGCCATCAACATTGTTAGGGTATTTCTCCAAGTATTGAGTAATACCAGTATCTGTAATGTTCTTTATTAGGTCTGAATACTCCAAAAGATTATCAACCACCGTGACCTTATTATAAACTTCATCCAACTCTATCTCACAAGTATCATCACCGCAAGTAACTCCAGAATTAAGGATATACGTTGGGAATTGAATTGTTTCTGTTGTTGGTGTGCTTGATGATAAGGTATATACGTTGAAAGTCATTGCTGAATTGTTATAGACATCGGTCATATCAACACAATACAAGTCATTTTTCCATTGTACCATTGTAAGACCAAGATAAGCCATAATGTATTCCAGTATTTCATCACATTTCAACGCTTCATCTTCCTCGTCATAAAAGTTCATCTGTTGTAGATATATGGTGTTCAGCAAATCAGTGCTGCCATTGATTGATAGTTTCTTCTGTACGTATATCTTGTCAAAGAACTTATCGCCATTAACCAGACCAAGAATATACTTGATAACGTTATATGTTGTTTCAATTGTTTTACCATTGCCGAATTGCATATACTGCAAGGCACTTAATCTGTCAATTGCTTCCAACGATACCTCATCAACCACTCTTGAATAAGGCTGTGAATAAATGCAAGGTGTGATAAAGCCACTCCAGAATATTTCGTTATTCTTGAATATATCAACCTTTATTCTTGTGATTTCACCTTGATAGACATCAAACTTGGGGTTTTGCAGCAATAGTTTCAATGATGCACCAGAATATCGTATTGGCTTGAATACATCAGATGACATATCATAAGTGATTTCAAGTGGTGTACCCTCTGGTATCAATTCCTCACTATTATCTTCATCTTGTTCTTCTTCCTCTTGTGGCAATTCATCAACGATTTCACCAGTTATGATATTCATCCATTTGCCATTGTCAAGTTGAATCCATTCATCGGGATTAAAAGGGTCGTGTTCTGGATTACCATCATCTGCCGAAATGACAACCATTATTTGGTTGTCATCTATATCGGCAAATTGTGTGTTATATAGTTTTATGTATGCCATAAATTAAATTATCTTTTATTCTTTTCAGATATTCTTTGGTTTCTTGTTCCGTAATTACAATTTTGTTTTGGAGTTACCCACTCAAGATTATCTAATGTGTTATTGTTTAAATCCTCATCTTTATGATTGACTTCTGGTAAATTATTTGGATTTGGTAAAAACGCTTGAGCAACTAATCTGTGTACTAAATAAAACGTTCTTGATTCGCCTTTTCTTAAACCTATTATATGATAACCAGTTCTTGTCGGTTTAGATTTTATTATTCTATCAAATAAAACACCTTTTCTTGCTAATGATTTTATGCGTCCCATATTTGAAATCATATACATTCCCTCATAACCATCAATATCTCTCCATTCTTCATTTTGTAAATCATCAATAGGCTGTGGAATAGTAATATTATTTCTCTTAAAATACCAATTGTAATAATTTTCTATATTTCTCATTTCTTTACATTTTATGCAAACATATAAAAAAATTATTCATTTACCAAATCTTGCTACGCTTTTTTTCATAGTTTCGTAAGACACCATAAAGTGTATCTCCTTTTATTTCAAACGTTACTTCACCGCTTTGCTGATTATTTGCATAACCACCAGTGCCATCCAAAAGATGAAATAATTTGGCTTGTTGTGTACCATTCAATATTAATTCACCTGAATTAACCCTTGCAATGTTGTAGTCACCAACAGAACGGTTTCCACTGAATATTCCACCATCTGCAAACTTTGGAACAATACCACCTTGTGAGAAACCACCAGTCATTGCCAATGCTGCTGTGATAGCGGCAACCACTGCTCCAATTGCTGCTATTGCTTCAATCCAGTGGCTTGATGTGCTTACAGCCTTTTCAGTACCCTCTGCAATTGCTGCCTTTGATGATGATGTTGTTACCATCTCTTTGGTTTTGGATTCTGCTGCATTAAGTGCTATTGCTTCCTTTGACAACTGGTTTTGCTGCTTTGTTATGGTAACGAAACTTTCTTCAACTTGTTGCAATTGCTTATAACCGTCAATAAGGCTGAATATTGAATCTATCGTTGAATTGATTGCATCTTGCATTGCAAAAAACTTTTCAAATCCGCTTGCATCATCATCAGCCATTGTTTCGGTAAATGACTGCCAAGCACCAGCAAAGTTTCTTATTGTATCAGTACCATTTTGCCATACTGCAATCTGGTCTCTTGACAAATCAAATTTCTTCCAATCAATATCCCTTAATTGTTCGTTGATAGACTTACTTATTGCTTCTTTGTATTCTTTACCTACAATACTTTCGATATATTGACCGATATGATATTGTCTTAAACCATTTGCAAAAGCATCTACAAATTTTTGCGCTTCCTCATCACCATCTAGTCCGCTTTTAATTGTTTCAATAAATTCTTTAAGTTTTTCATCTTGATAATCAAAATCGACACCTTTACCTTTTAATGTACTACCCAAAGCAACACCAGTATCTAATTTATCATATATATTTGTTATGTCACCAAAATCTAGTGCTTTGATAAATTCTTTTGGGTCAATACCTTTTTTGAATGCTTCCAGATATGCATCCAATATTGCCTTATCTAATTTATCTTTATATTCATCTGCGTGTTCAAACCAATAGTTGAAAGCATAGCGTACCTTATCAGTTATTGTTCCATTTGCTTCTTCATAACGTTTCTTATCTAGTTCAAAATCCCCACCAATCTCTTCAAATCTCTTTGCCAATTCAGTTCCTGGATTAACCTTTGTTGGATTGGATTTCAAATAATCATCCAAATAATATTGTAGGTCTTTTCTACTTTCTTCTATGTTTTGAATATATTTATAGATTTCATTGTAGTATTTCTCAATAAGTTCAGCCTCGTCTCGTTTTGCATCAACGTGTACCTTTCCGTTTTCCCATATATTGAACAAATCTGTATTCTGGAGGTCATTGATATACTTCAAATAAGTTTGGTTTACTACATCATTCAGTTTTGGTAGCCTTTGGTTAAGTCCGCTATAATCGTTGCTTGTCCTTCTTTCTTCTTCTTCAACCTTGAGTTTGCTTAACTTTCTTCTATATCCCTTTTGGGTTTCAATAAGTTGCTTTAATTGCTTGTTTTCTTCTTCTGATAAATCTGCGGTTTCACCTTGTATCTCTTTTAACTTTTCTAATTTAACACGATAATTGTTAATTTCTTCGCTGTTGATTCTAATTGATTCTTCCAACACATCAATTTCCGACATATTGGTAATACCACTCCAGACTTTCAACGCTGACATTTTCATCTGTGCCGACTTGATGGATTTTTCAAAACGCTCCATTGCGCTCTTTAATTCCTTTTCCTCGTCAGTGAGGTTTTCAGTTGCATCAGTTGCTTTGGTTGTTCCAGAATTTAATATTTTGTCTGTTCTGTATAACTCTTGGTTAATATTTGTTTCTTCATCAACAGCGTCAGCATACATTGCTATACCTTTTGATAGTTCATCTTCTTTATCGGTAACAGCAACAGCAATATCATATTGTCTTCGAAATGCTTCCGACAATTTATCTGGGTTGAAAAATTGTTTAGTCAGTATAACATTACCGAACTCGTCAACTATATCCTCTGTGTCATTCATCATTGACTCATAACCAGCCCTTATTCTTTCTTGCATTTTCAGATACTCATAACCGCCTTTAATATACTGCTCGCTTATACTATCGCTAACCCCACTTAATGAACTATTGTATTTTTCAAGAGTTTTCTTCATATAGTCTTTGCCAGCCTCTTTACCCATTTTAATTGCACCTCTCCGTATTTCTTCAAGTCTATCTTCGGCTGCTTTGATTACATCATCAATATCTTTTCCATTAATATCCTTTTCTCCATTGGCTTTCCTACGTTTCAAATCTGCGATTGTTGCTCTCTGGAGTGCAAGAACTGCCTTGTTTGAAGCCTTGTATGAACCAAGGTCATCCAGTTTTTCATATAACTCCTTTGCCCCTCTTATTGCTTCACTTAGATTGGTAAAAAAATTTGACCAGTTGCCATTGTTAAGAGAAGTAACAAAAACATCGTATGCTGCTTTTGCTTGTGAAACTTTTATTCCCCACGCATCAATATTGCTTTCAGTTGACATAAAAGCATCGGACACTACTTTTGCAGCAGTAGCACCTATTGCCAATGCTCCAGAAAACTTTCCTAAAAGACTAATACCACCTGTAAGACCCCTTGAGAAATCACCAACAGAACGAGCCATATCTTGGTAACGCTTGTTTGCAATTGCCCTTTCCCTTGCTGCTTTTCTTTCCTCTGCTACGAGTTTACGAACATCAGTGCCAGTTTGCTTAACCTTTGCATCGTATTCATTAACTTGCTTTGCACTCTTGTTAATCGCATCATCGTGCTGGCTTGTATCTAGGGTTAACCTCGCCTTGTAATCCATTTCTTGTTTATTTTAATTCAATATTATTATTGCTGTTGAAAAAACCTACTACTTCAACTTCCTTAACCTTGTCATTCTTTATCTTTTCCTCAAATGATTTTGCCATATTCCTTGCCTTGCTGATTTCCTCATTGGTTGGCGTTTCGTGTGCTTTAACCTTTGCTGGTTGTTCCCACGCAAATTCCATTATATCCTTTGCCTTCAGTTTCTTCTTTGAGTTGACTTGTGCCGTTATGTATATCTGTTGTCTGCACATTTCCCATTGGTTTCTGTCTGCATAAGGAATTAGGTCGATAAGGGTATTCACTTCCCAATCTTCCAACTGGTTCATAAAGTATTCAGCACTTATCATCTTAAACTCTATGCACAGTATCTTGAATAATTCGTGTACAGTCTTTTGGGTTATTTGCTTTTCTTGCTTGCTTTTTTTTTGCTTGTTTCAACCTTTTCAGATATGTTGTTATTCTTCGTCATCATCGCTAGAATATAGTCACCAAATTCACTTACCTTTTCGGGTTGTTCATCAAGTGCATCAACAAATGATTCGAAATCAATTGTAGCATCTTTGTTTCCAGCCATTATGCAAGAATAAAACAAGATAAGCATTGAATTAAGTCCGTTAGGTTGGAATGATTCATTTGTAATGTTTTCGTAGATAAGCAAGGCTCTGAAACCGTATTTTACATTGTAAGTTTTTTCTTTAATCGTTATATCCATTGCTATAAAATATTTAATTTAGTTATTTAATATAAATAACGCAATTGTACCAAACTAATTTGGTTTTTAAAATTTTTTTTTATATATTAGCAAAAAATATTAATTAATATGTCTTGTGGAATTATTTATAAGTGGATTTGCGTACCAACTAAAAAATGTTATATAGGTCAGAAAGTAATTGAAAACTATGACCAGCGGATAAATCGTTTTTTAAATTTCAATAGATATTACACTTCATATACAACAAATATAATAAATAAAGTTGATGCTGAAAGAATGAAATATAATTCAAAAGATTATTGGATATATGAAGATATTGAAATAATTAATTGCAATACGCCAACAGAATTAAAAGAATGTCTGAACGAAAGGGAAATGTATTATATTGAATTATTTGATACCTACAATAACGGTTTAAACTCAACACAAGGTGGATTAGGTACAATAGGTCATAAAAGGACTGAAATAGAAAAGGAAAAAATATCCAAAGCATTAAAAGGAAAACCTAAACCTCCAAGAACAAAAGAACACATAAAGAAAATAAGTGATTCTATTAAAATCGGTTTTAAAAATGGAAGGAAAGTCTGGAATAGTAAAAAAATAATTGCACGTAAAAACGATGAGATAATAGGTGAATTTGATTCAATAAGAGAATGTGCTAAACAATTAAACCTTTCATTAATATCAGTACAACGTTATTTGGCTGGCACAGTAAAACACAACAAACAAGGATATACATTTGAATATAAAAATTAAGGGAAACCAGTAATAACTGATTCCCCTCTAATAAAATTATTTTATAAACAAAGGATAATTATATGTTACCCAACTGATGTCACTTTTACAAGTGAGCCAACGCCCGTGAACGTGCAACTGTACGATGCTTCGTCTCCATCTGGAGCGTTCAATTGGAGTGATGTGATAATCACCTTACCCTTATACAAGAAATTACCAGATGCAGTCCAATAATCTTCAGTTATATTACCGTGACCTTGAACAAGACCATCACCTTTGGTTGAACCGCTATATGAGCCAGTTTCGTCTTTAATACCAAAGTAAACAGTTACTTCATCACGCGATGTCATATGGGTAAACAAATCGTTGAACTCGCTGTCATCGCCACTGGCATCCAAAGGGAAGACATTTTCCGATGTGATTTCCCAAGTGATTCTATTTACCATACTAGAACCGTACAAGCCAGTATCTTTGTTACTTACATCAGCAGTTTCACCGTTGATGCTCAACGTGTGGTTTGTAGCGAACGCAAAAGAATGTCCGCTATCGTCAAAAAGCATTAATTTCTTGCCCGCTACCGTTGTCTGAATATTGCTGTTTGCCATATTATTTTAATATATATTAAAAAAATTATTTTATTTGAAATGTAAATGTGAGTGTTTGAACATAAGCATCATCTTGATATGCTTCCACCACATTTGATAATCTTATTTGTGAAATTAGTAATTCTTCGGATTTATACCACGAACAATCCAGTAGGTTTCTTACAGCATTTGCTATATTGCACCCTTCAAGATATGTTGCAGTCACGCAATTTATTTCCACTGTAACCAAATCCTTTATTATACCATCCTTTGAAAACTCTGAATTAACGCTTGTTCTGGTAAATACAATGAATGGATATTTCGTACCGCTTTCAACTACAATTGGAAATATGTTTTTTCCAACATAACCGCCTATTGTTTCATCTTCCGACAGAATCTTGTATATATGTTTGCCTAATAGTAATGAATTGGTTGTTGCCATCAGAACTTCTTATCGTTTATCTCTATTATTTTCTTCTCCAGCATTTCATCCATTGCGCTTAATACCTCATTCTTTGTTGTCTGTATGGCACTCTTGAAGAAGAATTTCGTACCAAGTTTTTCAGCATTTATTCTGCCACAGAACACCTTTTTTCCAGTACGTGGGTCAGTATGGTATCTATCATCAGTACCCAATTCGAAGAAACGTGTTCTAAACGTACCGCTATACTTGTCGCGTGTACCCATAATGTGTACCTTGCCCTCGTTTGGTGTTGTTCCCTTTTTCTTGAATACAGATGTCTTTACAGCATCAACCAACGTGTCCTTGTATTTGGTTACGTTCCTTACCCTTGATGCTGGCAATCTGCTTTTAAGGTTGGTCTTGGTTTGTTTTGCAATTATGCTTGCACCTTTACCTACAGCAGCCTTTGCAACCTTGTCCATTTCCTTTATGCTGAAGTTTCTGAACATTTCGTATATTTCAGCAGCATCACAAGCAAAGCCACCAGATTCTCTGTAAGTTTGGTTATTTGCCATAATTAATCATTAATTTCTTCCGTAGTTATCATCTTGTACTGATAGTCTTGATTGTCCTCGATTTCCAGTATTCTGTATCGTCTTTGTTGGTATTCGACCTCATCATAGCCTATGCACTGTACATATCTGTGGATTTGGAATTGCTTGTTGTACAGATAGGCAATATCTCCGTTTTCATTTCCTCTACCGCCACCGTTGTGCATTATCCTTGCCCTTGTGCAAATAACACAATCGTCTTTCTTGACCATTGAACCAGTTTCATCTTGTTCGTATTTGGTCTTAATAATCCTTATCGGTGTATTATATAATCCAGCACTACTCATTGCAACAACATTTATTTGAATTGTTATTTTTAAGGTTTTGCGGATTGTAGTTTCTGTATGAGTCCAGAATGTATCTGAAACCCAATGGTAATTCAGTGTTGTTTGAATGATTTACGGATTCACGGTTGTCATACAATGTTCCAATGTAAAGCAATATCGCACCAGCCAAACCGCTTGGTATATCACCATCTTCATCTTCCAATTCCTCTAATGGATAATCAATGTTCTTCTCAACAATGTCTTGTGCAATCTGTGAATATTGCGACAAAATAAAATCATCACCGTGCCAGAAAGAATCCAAATTCAAGTGCTTTTTAATAGTATCTAAGTCAATGTAGTTTTTCATTTAAGGGATGATTTTAATTGTTTTAATTTCTCAAATCTTAATTTATTTGCTTCACTAATTTTTCTTCGTGTTTCTTTTGTATGTTTCTTTCCATAAAATGGGTTGTTTTCGCCAAACATTTTATCTTTATGTGATTCACTCATTTTTATACGTGATTCTTCTGTTATTATTTTACCACGCTGTGCATCACCTATTTTTCTTTTTGTTTCATCAGACCTATGTTTCCCATAATTTGGATTGTTTTCACCAGTACTATGATGCTTTTTGTGTTCTTCATTTTCCATTAAACAAAGATTACACAAATTGTTGTTATGCTTATTACCATCTAAATGATGAATGATATATCCATCTGGTATTTCGCCATTAAAAACTTGCCATACTAACCTATGTACAGAATAGTGTTTATGTTCAATCATTATTCTTAAATAACCAGATTTATCGTTATTTCCAAATGTAGTATGTACCTTTGCATTTTTATACTTCAGAAAAGAAACTCGACCATAATTAGATACTAAAACGTGTTCATTAAAAAATCTAAACTGTTCCATTATAATATTTGTTTTGCTACAAATATATAAAAAAATTGTAGCAAAACAAAACTATTTATTAGATTTTTTATTCAACGTTTCCTATGGCAAATGCTTCTGGGCGAACAACAGCACCATCAACGTAAGCATTAACAATAATCATAACTTGACCGTTGATAAGGTTTGCACTGTCGCGTACAACATCAATCTGGACGTTATCCCAAGTTGCAATTACCAAATTGCTCCAATCACCGTAAACGAATTTGCCCGATGGAACGTGTGCTGTGGTAAGTGCTTGTGTACCGTCAATTTCATTGCCTTCCATTACAAGTTGTGTAGATTTGCTGGATTTTGCCATATTTCTCAAAGATGCCTTTGCACTTGGAGAAACGATATACTTGCAAGCGTCCAAATCAACACCATTTTCCTCAACACCTTCCTCAAGTACGGTGATACCACTGAAATCAGCAACAGCACCAGTGGTTACTGCGGTAAGTGAGAAAAGACCCGCTGGAGTATAAGCGTTGCCAGCACCATCACCCAAAAGGGTTGCTTCAAGTTTGTCGGCAAGTGCCTTTGAAATCTCATTTCTGATTGCATTTTCTACACCGATTGAATCTTGTGCAAGCAATTGCAAAGATACTGGGTAATAAGCAGTGATACGCTTTGGTGAAAGTACAACTTTTGCAATGTTGCCACTACCGTCAGCAGCAGCACCCAATTCAGTCTGGAATGCACAAGATGCCTTGCCCATCAAAGGAATCTGGATGTTATTCTTGATACCACTGATAACTCTTGCACCAGCGTTAACCAATTGGTTCTTGGTGTAAAGCGATTCCCAAGGATTGTAAACGTCAGTAACAACTACGTCTTCGCCCTCGTCAGTAACAGAATATGCACGATTTTCAACCTCGTTGAGATTAATCTTCTTGCCAGTTTCTGCGGCATTTCTTAATTCCGCAACTAAACTAAATCTTTTTTCCATTTTAGTAATATTACTTTTATTTCTTTTATTATTTTCTTCTTTTTCCTCTGGCTTAT